>Ga0210006_1000187_pt1 | contig 52932 bp, 56 predicted proteins | sample CryGey02umfilter_2_FD_185452 | JGI IMG/M metagenome (GOLD analysis project Ga0210006, IMG submission 185452) | Groundwater microbial communities from aquifer in Utah, USA - Crystal Geyser 4/10/14 0.2 um filter (SPAdes) (version 3) | ecosystem: Environmental > Aquatic > Deep subsurface >... | reverse complement strand
CATTCCCGTGAAAACGGGAATCCAGTCAGGACTGGATCCCCAATCCGAAGCGCTTCGCTTTCGATTGGGGATAACACAGAGATGGGATCCCCAGTCAAACTGAAGATGATACAGGGCAACAGGCAAATGCAGAACGATACGGGATAAGCCAGCCGTGAAATTAGAAAATAGGAACTATTTTCCCTTTTTTCCCCGCAAATTTTTAACCAAATAATCCTTTAGCTCGGCGAGATTGAGATTTCTCTGCAACCGTCCAGCCAGCGATAAACTAATCATTCCTGTCTCCTCTGACACCACCAAAGCAATAGCGTCGGTCTGCATTGTTAAGCTCATCGCTGCTTTATGGCGCGTGCCCAGCGACAAGTCCGTCACTTCGTCTGATAAAGGTAGGGTGCAGGACGCGGCAATAATTTTGTTGGCTGACACCACCACCGCGCCGTCATGAAGCGGAGCTTTGGGTGTAAAGATATTTGTCAATAATTTACTATTCAAATTGGCATATATTTTTTCGCCACTAGCAATCACATCGCCTAAATTGCTTTGCCTGACAAAAACAATTAAAGCGCCAATTTGATTTTTAGATAAAAGCTTGACCGCTTTAATCACTTCGTCAACCATCGCGTCAACTTCAAACTTGGATAATCGCTTCCAATCCGTCACATATTTAGTGCTGGTGCCCAATTTTTCCAGCGCTGATCGAAGCTCGGGTTGAAAAACCACTGGCACTGCCACAAAAATTGAGGTAACAAACCACCTCAAAACGGTTTTTAGGGCAATCAATTCCAGCCACTGGCTCACCAGCCAAAGTCCAGCCAAAATCACAATGCCATATAAAATACCAATCGCCCTGGTCTGACGTAAAAATAAATAAAACCAATAAAAAAGCACTGCCACAATCGCGATATCAAGTATTGAACTGAGTGAAAATAAGTTTTTTATTACCTGAAAAGGAGCTTCGTAAAAATCGCTCGCCCCCAATACGGTTTTCGCATCCATTTAGAGTTTTTGAGTTTCTTTTTTGATTGAGTATAATTCTATTATATCACCAACTTTGATTTTGGCAAAAGGCGGTTTTTTAGTAATTTTAGCGCCAAAAGTTTGTCCTTTGGAAATTGTTGCGATAACTTTTTGATCTAGCTCTAAATTAGAAATTTTAACCCGTCCGATCTTTTTATCTACCCTGATGACATTGGCGTCTGAATCTTTGATAATTTTTCCTGACATAGCGCTCGCGCCCAAAGTAGCTTGAGTTTGAAACTGATGAAAAATTTTGAGAACTTTCATTGTGCCAAAGTTTTTTTCTGTAATAATCGGGGCTAAAAAACCTTCCAGATATTCTTTAACCGCGTCAAGCAGGTCATAGATAACCTCAAAAGAATTTATTTTTACATTTTTAGTATTAGCTAATTTTTTAATATCGCTACTGACGTTTGATTTAAAACCAACCAGCATTGACTGGGAAACTGATGCCAAACTAACATCGCTTTCTGATATGTTACCGACTGATTTAGCAATAATTTCAACCTTCACTTTATTTTTGCCCATTTCAATAATCTTGCTGGTAATAGCGGAAAGCGAGCCAGCCACATCCGCTTTGACAATAATTCTAGCAGTTGGCATTTCAATACTTTCACGAGATTCGTCAACAATACTTTTCACATTGGTAACATTTTTAAATTCCTTGACTACCTGGCGGGCTGATTTTTCATCTGGCGCGTATTTGACAATTTCGCCTGTTTCCGGCAATGCTTTGAGTCCAGAAATCTGCGCTGGAAACCCTGGCAAAACTTTATCAAGCTTGTTTCCTCTGGCATCCACGATATTTTTTATCTTTGCCCAAGTTTTACCGATAGTTACGATACTTTGTTTTTTAAGTGTGCCTTGCATAATCAAAATCGTTGCCACTGGTCCAAGTCCTCTTAGTATATTGCTTTCAATAACCACACCCTCAGTATCAGCCCCAGAATTTGCCATATAACCCTCCATATCAGCCACCAGTAGTATCATTTCCAGCAGTCCGCTGATATTGACATTTGATTTAGCGCTTAGCTCCACCACAGGAATTTTTCCCCCCCAACTTTCGGGCAATAAATTTATTTCCGCCAATTGACGATTTACCTTTTCTGTATCAGCATCAGGCAAATCAATTTTATTGATGACAATAATAATCGGTACTTTGGCATTTTTCGCGTGATTGATGGCTTCAATGGTTTGAGGCTTAATTCCATCGTCAGCCGCAATAACAATCACTGCGATGTCGGTGATGTTGGCGCCGTGCGCGCGCATACTGGAAAACGCTTCATGCCCCGGAGTATCTAAAAAGGTTATGGAGCGTTTTTCGCCCTGATGCTCGACTAAAACGTTATATGCCCCAATATGCTGGGTAATTCCGCCAGATTCCAAACTTACTTGATCGGTTTTTCTAATAGCGTCAAGAAGCTTGGTTTTGCCATGATCAACATGCCCCATAACAACCACCACCGGCGGACGTGGCTTGTCTTGCTTGGTAATTATTTTGACCTTTTTTTCTTTTTTGGTTGATTCTATTTCAAAATTAAGCTCATCTCCAATAATCTGTGCGGTTTCAAAATCGATGGAATCATTGATTGAAGCCATTACGCCGTTTTTGATCAATGTGGTGATAACTTTTTCCACTGGGATCTGTAATTTTTCAGCAAAATCGCGCACAGCCACCACTTGGGTTAGTTCTATTTTTATTTTTGGGACGGGCGAGGACAGAGTATTTATTTTGCGCGCTTGAAAATCAGCTGTAAAATTATTTTTACCTTCTGCCTTAAGCTCTTTTTTAGATTTCTTTCTTTTTTGTCTCATTTAGACTCATTACGAAATAATTTTTCGTAGCGAAATTAAATAATTTTGAGCGAAAACAATAAAGAATCCGGCGGAGCAAGCTCCTTGGTATTCTTTGTTTCGCTATCTGAAGATGGCTTCATCCTCGGAGCAAGCTCCGAGGTATTCAGCTGTCTTGAAATAAAGAGTGAGGAAAGCGTAACGGGGTTACGCTACGAGCTCTGAATTGTTTTTTAGCCAAAATTTGTTAATTGCAGTAGAAAAGATTATTTCGTAATAAGTCTATTAGCGCATCTTAACAGATATTGCTGATAATATCAAATTTCACGACTTACGTAAAATATCATTCCACTTCCTTGCCATTCCCGTTAGAAAATGTTTATTTTCTATACGGGATAAAGCGCTTCGGATTGGGGATCCAGTTGGATCTGGATTCCCGCTTTCGCGGGAATGACAAGAGAACTGGATTCCCGTTTTCACGGGAATGACAAGAGAACTGGATTCCCGTTTTCACGGGAATGACAGAAAAGAAATGTTGTATAAGTCATGAATTATATAATTCCTAAAAACGGTTGTGCTCGAAGTCTGATTTTGTTTCTAATTTTGACTTTTCATACATCTTGCGATCGCTTTTTTTTGTCTCAGTTTGAATCTTACCATCATCAATGGCTCGGGTAATAAATTCTTTTTTGATTACTTTGTCTTGTTTTTTATCAAGCTTTAGTTTGAAGACTTTTTTGATTTTGGTTTTAGTTTTTTGAGTTTTTTCTGGCTCTGCGATAGGAATATTATTTACATCCGCAATTTCGTCTTTATCTTTTTTCCCTGCGCTAATTTTACTCTCTTTAGCTTCTTTTATATCTAATTTAAGATCTTGAATTTTTAGTGTTTCATCAATTTCTACTATCGGCTCACCATCTTTTTTAATCAGTCCAACTGACGAAACCGTGTCGCCCGATTTCATCCGCATTAGCGTCACACCCATAGTATTTCGCCCGAGCCGTTTAACTGACTTTAATGACATACGGATGATTGTTCCTTTTTGTGAAACTAAAAGCAAATCGCCCTCCAGCCCTTCGATCACCATAGCATGAATCACTTTCCCAGTTTTTTTATTCACTTTTGACGCAATAATTCCCATTCCGCCACGATTTTGCACTTTGAAATGTTTGCGAATTGTGGTTCGCTTGCCATAGCCATTTCCCAGCACAGTCAAAAGATCTGGATTGTCGTCTTTTGCCACCACATCCATGGCAATCACTTTGTCTTCCGCTCTTAATTTTATTGCTCTGACTCCGGCGGCTGACCGTCCCATTGGGCGAACATTTATTTCTTTAAAAAATATACCCTGTCCATTTTGTGTTACTAAAATCACATTATCGCTTCCGGTTGTCAACTGGCAAAAATCAAGCTCGTCGTCTTTATTTAATTTAATCGCGATAATACCGTTTCGTCTCACATTGCTATAAGCGTCTATTTCCGTTTTCTTAATTTTTCCCAGCCGTGTTGTCATTAAAAGATACTTACCTTTGGTTGTATTAGTTAAAGGCAAGACAGCGGTAATCTGCTCATCTGGTCCAAGAGAAATTAAATTCGCCAAAGAATTTCCTTTGGCAATTCTTGACCCTTGCGGAACTTCATAGACTTTGGCTTTAAATATCTTGCCTAGATTGCTAAAAAATAATAACTCGTCGTGAGTGCTGGTGTAAAATAAATGCTTGACCGAATCATCGTCTTTAATTCCCATTCCTTTGATGCCTTTGCCACCTCTGTGTTGCGCGTGATACATATCAACAGGCACCCGTTTGATATAGTTCCCATCAGTTAAAATAACAATTACTTTTTCGTCGGGAATAAGGTCAGTTGCGCCAAACTCACCAATCGCATTTTTAATAACGCGCGTGCGACGCTCATCGCCAAAAATTTTTTTAATAAGCTCGAGCTCGTCAACTACAATTGTTAAAATTCTTTTATCATCTGCTAAAATTGTTTCTAATTCTTTCACTAGGGCAATTTTTTCCGCCAGTTCGTCAAGCACTTTTTTCCGCTCAAGCCCGGCGAGCGCTGACAAACGCATTTCTAAAATCGCGTCTGCTTGCAATTTGGACAGCTTAAATTTTTGAATTAAATTTTTATGAGCTTCGTCGCGCGTGGCAGAGCTACGGATGGTATTGATTACCTCGTCAATAAAGTCAAGCGCGATTTTTAGTCCTTCCAAGATATGAACGCGCGCTTTAGCGACTTTTAATTCAAATTGCGTTCGCTTAACAATCACCTCTTTACGGTGTTTGATATATTCGGAGATTATGTCTTTGAGTCCGAGTAACCGGGGCTGAATCCCGTCAACCAACGCCACTAGATTCATATGGAAAACGGTTTGAAGCGGGGTTAATTTATAAATAGCGTTAAGAATTTTTTTTGGGAACGCCGAGCTTTTTAGATCGATTACCAACCGAACACCGTCTTTGCGATCTGATTCATCGCGTAAATCAGAAATGCCTTCGATTTTTTTGCTTTTGACTAAATGGGCAATTTTTGACACCAGATCGGCTTTGTTGACTTGATAAGGAATCTCGGAAATAATTATTTGAAAACCAGCTTTTGGCTTTTCAATAATTTTAGCCACCCCCCGACACACCACCGGACCGCGACCAGTGGCATACGCTTCTTTGATTGCTTTGGTATTGTAGATATTGCCACCGGTTGGAAAATCAGGACCCTTGATAAATTCAGTTAGCTCGTCGAGTGTTATCTCAGGATTTTTAATCATCGCGATCGTTCCGTCAATCACCTCCGTTAAATTGTGTGGCGGTATATTGGTTGCCATGCCCACGGCAATTCCCAGCGAACCATTGATTAAAAGATTAGGCGCTTTGGCAGGCAAGACAATTGGCTCTTGACGCGTAGCGTCAAAATTATCAGAAAACCCAACCGTTTCTTTTTCTATATCCTCCAGCATTGCTTCCGCCAGACGAGCCATTTTTGCCTCGGTGTAGCGCATGGCAGCCGGCGGATCTCCGTCAATTGAACCAAAGTTTCCCTGCCCTTTGATAAGCTGATAACGCATTGAAAAATTTTGCGCCATACGAACCATTGAATCATAAACTGCCATATCGCCGTGCGGATGGTATTTACCCAAAACCTCACCCACAACTGTGGCTGACTTGCGAAATTTGGCGGATGCCTTAAGCCCCATATCATGCATCGCAAAAAGAATTCTTCTGTGAACCGGCTTCAAACCATCGCGCACATCCGGAAGCGCGCGCGCCACAATCACGCTCATCGCGTAATCAAGGTACGATGCCTGCACTTGGTCTTCCAAGAAAACTGGCAGGATACTTTTTTGCGCTGGCTGTTTTTCCTTGGCTAAATTTTCTGACTGTTCTGGTTTTTTAATTTCTTTTTTATCTGCCATAATTGATTGAAAATTGTATTTATATGTCTAAATTCTTCACCGACTTGGCATGGGTTTGGATAAAATTCTTGCGCGGAGCCACTTCACTACCCATTAAAATTGTAAAAATTTTGTCTGCTTCCTCTGCGTCGTCAATGCTAACTTTTTTCAAAATTCTCCGCTCTGGATCCATGGTTGTTTCCCATAATTGCTCGGGATTCATTTCCCCCAAGCCTTTGTATCGCTGGATGCTGATTTTTTGATCTGGATTTTCACCAATTATTTTTTCTTTTTCGCTGTCTGAGAAAGCATAATGTTTTTTCTTGTTGACTAAAATATGATAAAGCGGAGGTTGGGCGATATACAAAAAATCTCCTGTGATAATATCAGGCAAGTGGCGGAAAAATAAAGTCAACAGTAAAGTAAGTATATGCGCGCCGTCAACATCAGCGTCGGTCATCACAATAATTTTGTGATAACGCAATTTTTTCACATTGGTATCGTCGCCGATGCCAGCGCCAAGCGCAATAATCAGGGATTTAATTTCCTCGTTGGAAATCATTCGGTCAAGTCGCGCCCGTTCCACATTTAAAATTTTTCCGCGAAGAGGCAATATCGCCTGCGTTTTGCGATCTCGTCCCATTTTACTCGAGCCACCGGCGCTGTCACCTTCCACAATAAATATCTCCGACTCTTCGGGCTTTCGAGATGAGCAATCCGCCAGCTTACCCGGCAACATCATACCTTCTAAGGCGCCTTTTCTAATAATCGTCTCGCGCGCTGCTTTGGCAGCCTGACGCGCGCGCGCGGTCAATAAATTTTTCTCAATAATTCTTTTAGCTTCTTGGGGATTTTCGTCCAAAAAATAAGAAAAATATTCTGTGATAACATTTTCCACATAAGCGCGTATTTCAGGATTGCCCAGCTTGGCTTTGGTCTGTCCCTCAAATTGCGGATCAGGCAGTTTAACCGATAACACCGCAACCAGTCCCTCACGAACATCATCGCCGGTCAAAGGGTTATCGCCGTTTTTCAAGATATTATTTTTCTTGGCGTAGTCATTTATCACCCGCGTCAACCCGCTACGAAAACCAGTCATATGCGTTCCGCCCTCAGGTGTGTAAATATTATTAGCAAAAGTGAACATATGCTCGTATTGGTCGTTGACATACGACAGAGAAATTTCCACCGTGGCTTCCTCAATCTGCTTTTCAACATAAAAAACTTTGTCGCTTAATTTTTCTTTTCCAACTCGCAAGTGCCGGACAAACGCTTTTATCCCGCCTTCAAAATAAAAATGGTGCTGTTTTTCTTTTTCGGTTCTTTTATCATAAATTGACAGCTTGAGTTTTTTGGTTAAATACGCTTGCTGGCGAAGGTGCGTTAGGATTTTTTTCCAATCAAAACTAATTTCTGGAAAAATTTTGGGATCGGGCTGGAAAATTTGCAAAGTGCCGTTTTTGTCTGTCTTGTCAATTTTTTTCACCTCTGCCACCGGCTCGCCACGTTTAAATTCTTGGGAGTAAGTATTGCCATCGCGATAAACTTCGGTGCGCATCCAAACAGATAGCGCATTCACCACTGAAACACCAACGCCATGAAGTCCGCCAGAAACTTTATACCCCTCGCCTTCGCCGAATTTTCCGCCGGCGTGAAGCGTAGTCATAATCGTTTCAAGGGCAGATTTACCAGTTTGCTGATGCTTGTCAATGGGAATTCCGCGACCATTGTCAAAAACACTCACTTTATTATCAGGCAAAAGCTCAACAGTTATTTCGTTGGCGTGCCCTGCCATAGCTTCGTCCACACCATTGTCAACCACTTCCCAAATCAAATGATGCAAGCCCTCAATCCCGGTTCCGCCGATATACATCCCCGGTCGTTTTCTAACTGGCTCCAAGCCTTCAAGCACTGTAATATCTTTGGCAGTGTATGAATTTTTTGCCTTTAATTCTTTGATACTCATAAATTTTACAATAACATTAAATTAAAAATTACACAACTTACACAAAATATCATTCCACCCCTTTGTCATCCTCAACCGACTGCCCCTTTGTCATCCTCAACCGAAAGCGAAGCGCTTCGGATTGAGGATCCAGAGATTGCAGGCTGGATTCCCGTTTTCACGGGAATGACGGAAGGGGGGCGGGAATGACACACCCTTTGTCATCCTCAACCGAAAGCAAAGCGCTTCGGATTGGGGATCTATTCGGACTGGATTCCCGTTTTCACGGGAATGACACACCCCTTTGTCATCCTCAACCGAAAGCCCCTTTGTCATCCTCAACCGAAAGCAAAGCGCTTCGGATTGAGGATCCACATTCTTTTTTGTCATCCCACACTTGATGCGGGATCCAGAAACTATTTGTATAGATTCCCGTTTTCACGGGAATGACAGGGAGGAGATACGGGGATGACACAAGGCAGACAAGACGGAGAACGGCATAGGGGCAGAATTTGTTTTATAAAAGTTTTGCGTAAGCCGTGAAATTAGTAATTTATTCCCATATCTTTTTCTAACCCTCCCTCAAACACCTTTTCGCCGTTGATATCAATCTTGTATTTTTCGCCAGTAGCGCCGGGTTGTTTTTGCAGATATAAATCATCATACCCAGAAGGTAAAACAAAATTCATCTCTAAACTTTTCGTTTGGTTAGGATTAGTGATAAACCAAAATCCGAACGAATTTTTACCTCCATCAATTTCCTGCTTTACACTTTTTGCAATATCCTCGCCAGCGAGCGTGGCACTGTCAAGCTTGGCGCCCATCGGCAAAAACACGCGCGTGTAATTAGCGTTACGGTCAATCGGAAAATTATCCGAACGATTAGATAATGTTCGCTCTATTTTCAAATTCAAATTGTTTTGATTTAAAGTATATTGAACATTTTGAGCCACCTGCCTTGAACTTTTACCTCCGCCTAAATTAGCATTGTTGATATATAAAAAATTATCTGCGGTTTGGACAATTGCGCCTCCCCAATTCTCAGAATTTACCAACTTCTCGCGCTGATCATTAAAATAAAATAGAATATTTTTTTTATCTAGCGCGCTTAAAAATAATTTAGCTGTTTGAATTTTTTTAGATTTTGCCTGAGTAGCGATGTCAGGGAAAATTTTCGCGATTATCATTTTGGGCTGATTTTCTTTTAAACCTTCGGCGCTTTTATAGTAATTTTCCTCGACCTCTGTTTGAACTTGCGTCAAGATATTATCCGCATTCAAAGTGCCATACTCCTCGCTTTCAATCGGACCAGTAATGCGTAAAATCTCGGGCAACAAATTTGAGTTAATGGCAATAATTCCGTCAATTGATTGATTATACTGCGACTCAAAAAACCACTTGATATCTTGGGACGCCTCGCTAAAATCCGCTTTCCAGTTGCTGTCGCGTAAATTCCACGAATTATTCGGACGCCACTCTTCTATAACATCCGGCTGGGGAATATAATAATTTTTAGTGAACGTATCGTCTTTTTGGTAGATATTGGTTTCAATCTGAAAATTGGCAACTTTTTTATCTTTGATTTTTAAAAGTCCAAACGACCCAATAAAACCGCCGGTTGGTCGAAGCTCGTCGCTGTTTTGAAACAAAATTAAATAATTGCCATCTTGATAAAGTTGATAAAGCGAAGCCGAATCAGCCAAGGTTTGATTTTTTGTAAGTGGCGCAAAAGTCAGAATTGATGCGGAAAAAATTAAAGTAAAGATTAGCCATTTGGAAAAACTAAAAAAGCTTCGTCTTGTGTTGTTAGCAACTTGATCTGATGTTTGACTGTGTTTATTTAAAACAATAGGGATTGGTATCCCAAAATTATCAGCGCGCTTCGCCTTAAAAATTCCGTCTATATTTTTTTTCAGCATATTTTTCTGCTTTCAAACTTTAAACCACTTCGCGCGTTTGGCTCACAACCTCCTTGTGTTTTTTTACTCTCTAAAATATTCCAACACAAAACTTCCAAGGATGCCGAGAATCAGCCCTCCGATTAAGCTAATACAAAATGTGGACGGATAACTGATTTTATCCTGCAATACCAAGCTATCGGAAATATCTAGATTAAAATTGTCGGAAATATATTTTTTGTTTTTATCGTCAAGTATTTTTTGATCGGTCAATTTTTTCGCGCTGTTTAAAACTCGCGTAAGCTCTTCTTTTTGCGCTGATTTGGTGCTCACTACCAAGTTTGAACTTGAAATTTGGTTGCGACTGGTTTTGAAAATTTTAGCCATATCCGTCACATTGCTGGCTGGCACATTGACACCGGCATCTTGATAAATTTCATTGATAAAATTCGGGCTGGCAAATAACGCTTCAAACGATTGGATTAAAGCTAGCGTGGCGTTTATGGTGTAATAATTATTGTAATCATCGTTTTGGGCTGGCGTGGGAGAATTGGTCAAGCTCATAGTAATCGCGCCACTGTACATTGTCGGCTTTAAGTATTGCCAAAAACTTGCAAGCCCTGCCACCAAGAGCGCGATAACAATAATAAATACTTTATGTTTTGCAATAATTTTTACATAGTCTTTCAGTTCCATAATTGTCTCCTATTGATTTTTTTTTAATGTTAATAAATTATGTTGATGGTAAATCCTGCCAACAAACCCCTTTATTTTCATGTTAAATCTTTTTTGACGAAAGCGCAAGGCAACAGCGCGAACTTCTTGCGGATTAAATTTTTTTGCGTCAAAACGAGTAATCGCGCCTAGCAAGGACTGGGGTGTTTGCTGGCTAAAAAATATGCCTGACACATTTTCTTTGATAGTTTCCAGCGCGCCACCCTCGCCATACGCAATCACCGGTGTGCCACAGCTCATTGCCTCGACTGACGTAATTCCAAAATCCTCCAAAGGCGTAAAAATATAAGCGCGAGCGTTTTGATATAATACCTTCAATTTTTCATCAGAAACGCGACCGACAAATTGCACATTTTTTGTCGCGATCGTTTTTAATTTATTGAGTTCTGGTCCGCTTCCGGCAATAATTAATTTTTTTTGAGGCATTTTGGCAAAAGCTTTTACTGCCACATCAAACCGTTTGTATGGCACAATCCGCCCAGTCATTAAAAAATAATCTTGCCTGTTCGTTTGCAAAGAAAAAAAATCAGTGTCAACTGGTGGATAAATTATTACGCTGCCAATTTGGTAAAATTTTTTTATCCGTTTTTGAACTTCGCGAGAATTAGCGATAAAATAATCAACTTTTTGCGCCACGCGAAAATCAACTTTTTGTAGCCATGGCACGATCATCCGCATCAGCCATTGCAAGCCACGAGGCACAGCGGTCGCAATATAATCATATTTATCAATCCATAAAAAACGGGTTGGCGTATTACAATAGCAAATATGAATTTGTCCTTTTTCTTTTTTAATTCCTTTGGCAAGCGCAGAAGTGACTGTGATGATTATGTCGTAATTTTTCAATTTTAATCGCTTAAAAAAGAATGGGTAAAAAACTAAAAGCTGTTTATAAAATTTGTTGAGTATGTAATTTGTAAAAAGCGGTTGAATTTTTTGCTTGGGAAAAAACGACCCCATTTTGGCTTTATTAAAAAATAATGTATAGATTGGCGCTGTTGGGTAAATTTTTGTTAATTCTAAAATTACCCTTTCTGACCCGCCAAGTTGGGTTAAAAAATCTGCGACAATGGCTATACGAGGATTTTCGAATTTATTCATATAAACATTTTATCAGAAATTAAAAATCTAATAAGCTCCTCTTCCGCGAACCACCACCCAAATAGTTTTGAGTAAAATTACAAAGTCAAGCCACAAAGTCCAATTTTCAATATAATAAATATCCAGTCGCACCCATTCGTCAAAATCAACATTGGACCGACCTGACACTTGCCAAAGCCCGGTAATGCCCGGCTTAACCCCCAACCTTTTCCTCTGCCATTCATTATAATGCTCCACTTCCTCGGGCATTGGCGGTCGTGGTCCAATCAAGCTCATATCGCCTTTTAGCACATTAAAAATTTGAGGCAATTCATCAATAGAAAATTTTCGCAGAAACTTGCCAAGAGGATAAATACGCGGATCGTTTTTTAATTTAAACATATTGCCATATTTTTTAATATACTTTTTATGCAATTTATGAGCGTCTGGATTCATCGTGCGAAATTTTAAAAAAGAAAACTGCCTGCCCAGCCCGACTCGTTTTTGACGAAATAAAATCGGACCATTCGGCGATGATAACTTTACCCCTATCACTGCCAGAAAATAGATTGGCGATAAAATTATCAGTAAAATAATTGAGGTAATAATGTCAAAAATCCGTTTGTAAATTCCACCCCAACCAAAAAGCGGGGTGCGTTGATATTCAATCATCGGAATACCGGCAATAAGTTGTAAATCAACTTTGGCAGTTTGCGCGCGGAAAAGATTGGGGATTACCTTAAAACCAATCCCGCGCTCCGCGCAATAATTCAAAATCCGCGTGATTTGTTTGTCAGACGCGTACGGATCAGCCATAATCACTTCGTCAATATTTGAGGTAATTACTGATTGAATTTTTTCCAGCGCGTTATGATCCAAGGTTTTGATTATTTTATACCCCCAACTCAAATCTGTTTTTAAATTATTTATCACCAGTTTGGCAATACCTCTGTTACCAATAATCGCCAGCCGAATCACACCGATATCAAATTTGTATAAATAACTCCGGAGTAAATTGGCTACAATTCTATATGTGGAAATTAGTAAAATTGAATATGCGAGGGCGTAAAAAATAATCAGGCGAGAGAAAAAATCAGTGCGGGATAAAAATATATAGCTGATAGAAATTAGAGTAGCTGCCAACGATCCGATAATTATGCGACTTGCTTCCTCAAAAGTATGCCCTTTTTCACTCGGAATATATAATTTTTGGAGGGCAAAAAACAAAATCCAAATCGGCGCCATCACTAAAGTAAATTTTAAAAATTCATTAAAATTCCAAATATAATCATAATCGGTTTGTAAGCGAGTAAAGTAAGCCAACATAAAAGCGCCTACCACAAACATATAATCAAATGGCACCTTCAGCGCGCTAAATAAAATTTTTGATCGTTTCATATTTTTGAGTTGTAGTTTTTACTATAGCAAAAATTCGCGGAATGTTCAATAGTGATATGCTCAAGAATATAAACATTTTTTAAACCAAAAAACCCGCACTTTTGGGTGCGAGCTTTTTGATTAGCTCAATAAATAAGCTACTTGGCTCTTCGGAGCATCGGCAGTCCGGTGCGCGAGTTTTCCATTATTTCGTAGCCTTCCGGGATTTCATCCAGCGCTGTGGCTTCGTCAACTTTACGAGAAAAATAATAAATTCTTTGCAGTCTGCCTCCGCGCAAAGTCACTTCTTTGGAATGCAGATAATATGTTTCGCCTGACTTTTTTGATTCGGTACTAAATGCCATCTTTTCTCACCTCCTTCTCAATTGAATTATTTTTTAACCTGTAACTTTTCCATCTCTACTATCATAACCCGTTAATTAGGTTTGTCAAGCCATTGCCAAAAATTAGACGCAAACATACAAATAGCACAAATTACACAGAATTATTTTATTGCCTTCGTTTTTATTTACAATCCATAATACTCACCCCAAGTTTTCGCTCGTTTTTGTTTTAGCGCAGGGATTTTTATTCCTTCACAAAAAATTTGCCAATTATTATTTTCATCTTGATTGATTTTCCATTCAGACGGAACAAAAACAACTTTTGTGTTGCTATCCCATTTTTTGGGATATTTTTTTAAAATTTCAATTGGTGGTTCACAAGCTAATAGGGAACCGTCGGGCGTATAGGCTTCTCCTAAAAATTTCCCTAACCATCCTTGTGTATTGCCTTGCTCAGCATCTTGCAACCATTCCGCCGGGATATCGTAACGATATTCCCCATATTGTGGATATTTTTCAATTAAGGGTTGTTTTATCGCCCAAAGTGTAGAACGGTCAAGTTTATCTTTTCCCCAAAAATTTAAAGGTAAAAAAACTTGCCTCATTGGATCCCCATCAAAATGAGGATATTATAAATTCCGAATGTCTAATTCGTTCGATTAATGCCACTCTTGATGTTCTGCCATATGAATATTTGATGAAAAAATTCGCTTTTACACCTATTCGTACCTTAACGCGTCCACTGGGTCTTTTTTGGCTGCGCGATACGCTGGAAATAGTCCAAAAATTATTCCGATTGTGATAGAAATTCCCGTTGCCAGCAGTATCGTTTGAGCGTCAATCACCGCTTGAATACTAGTTTGAGCTTCAAAAATTATTCCGACACCATACGATAGTGCCACCCCGATTGCGCCACCCAACATAGTAAGGATAATCGCTTCGAGCAAAAATTGCTTCATAATCTCGCCATCTGTCGCTCCAATCGCTTTTCTAATTCCGATCTCGCGCGTCCTCTCCGTTACTGACACCAGCATAATGTTCATAATCCCCACTCCGCCAACAACAAGCGAAATCGACGCAATGGCAGTAATCATTATTGTCATAATACTTAAAATACTGCTCATCATATCCAGCATATCTTCCTGCGTTAACACCGAAATTTCATCTTTTGTATGGGTTTCCAAAAGTGTATTTTTAATTTTTTCAGCTGTTTCTTTAATATCAAAATTATCATTGATTTTGATAAATATCCGCATAATCTGGGTTGAACCGCTGATTTTGTTAACTGTTTCAAACGGTAAAAATACCATATTATCAAAATCCGAGCTGATGATATTGGTCTCTTGTTTTTTCTGCTTAACCGTGCCAACCACTTCGTATTCCTGTTTTCCCGCCATAATTTTTTTACCAACTGGATCAAATTTTTTATCGCCAAACAGCACTTCAACTTGATTGGGAGTTAGCACAATCAGATATTTACCATTGTCTTCTTCAGTAAAAAACCTGCCTTTATCAATCGCTAAATTTTGAATGGTATGCACAGCGTCTGGCTGAACTCCGACAATCATTGGATAAGCATTTTTATTTTCAAACGATAAAAATCCGCTCAAGATATTCATAGCTGAAAAATACTCTACCTCTGGCATAGTTTTTATCGTTGCCAAATCTGCCGGTTTCAAAATATCAGCTTTGATGAAATTAGCTGGGTTAACGGCATAATTTCCGCCGGTTGACTGGGTCATTCCGCTAATATCTCCAGAAACAACGAACACCAAATTTGTGCCCATATCTGAAACAAGCGACGCCACATCTTGATATACACCTTTGCCAATCGAAACCAAAGTAATTACCGAGCTAACGCCGATAATCATTCCGAGCATCGTTAAAAACGATCTGATTTTATTTGACCAAATTGCAATAAGTCCTGATTTAATCGCTTCTAAAAATGTCATTATTGTTATTTAATTTATCATTTTAAATTATTCTTCCGTCTTTTATCTCAATAATTCTCTTCGCCACCCTTGCCACCTCATCGTCATGTGTCACCACAATAATTGTCTTCCCCTTTTGGTTTAACTCTTTTAAAATATTGATAATTTGACTGCCTGTTTTTGAATCTAAATTCCCCGTCGGTTCGTCCGCTAAAATTATTTCCGGATTGTTAGCTAGCGCCCGCGCAATTGCTATCCGTTGACGTTCTCCACCCGACATTTTATTCGGCACATGGTTAGCTCGCTCAGCCAGTCCTACCATTTTTATCAGTTGCTTTGCCTTCTTCTTCGGATTTTCCAGCTTGCTATAAATCATCGGCAATTCAACATTAGCTAGCGCTGAAATCCGCGGAATTAGATTAAAGGTCTGAAAAACAAAGCCAATCTTTTTTAATCTTAATTTTGCTAGTGTATTTGGCTTAGTTTTTTTATCAATCAACTGTTTTTCTAACAAATATTTTCCGCTAGTCGGTTTGTCTAATAGTCCAATGATGTGTAATAAAGTTGACTTACCCGATCCAGACGGACCCTTTATCGCCACAAACTCACCCTTAAAAATATCCAGATTAATTGTCTGCAAAATCTTTAACTCCGCCTCGCCTTGGACATAGACCTTGGTCATATTTTTCAACTCAATAATTTTTTTATCCATAATTATTATAATAGTTTAGCTCTCAATTAATATCAAGCACGCGCAGCTAACTTTAATTAAAAACTACTATCCCTAAAATTATAATTTTTTCAGGTTACACAATATTAGATTTGCATTTTTTCTTTTTGGTGTATGATAAAAAAAATACCTGAACAAAAAGGACAACCAAGATGGAAAATCCCACCACGGCTGTTATCTGTTTCTCTTGCCGCCAAGCATCTGCGATTTTTATCCATTCGGGAAAATTGGAAAAAATTTGGCTGTGATAATTATTTCGCTTTCCCTAACGATTCAGGCAGAACCGAATTTTCCTGCCCGCATTGTACAAAACAATACCGAAACGATAATTTCTATAACTATACCTTCACCGGCGCGTCAATTGTCACCTGCCCCAGCCCCAGTTGTAATGTGAATCCATTGAGTCCGGTCCACATTTTCTTCCCCATCCAATTAATTTTCACAATTTTGAAGCATCAAGATAATCCGTTTATTTATTGCCCCAAATGCCAAAAAGGAAAAAATATCATTTGGTTGTTCGTGAAAGCTTAAAGTATTTTGTTCCCTTGCCCCAAGATTTCCTTCCCTCCTCTAGTTCCGAATAAATATTCGGAGTTTTTTGTTTTAACCCTAGTAGTAAACTTTTGCTTTGCTGTCAATGGCTAAATTCCTGTTTGACAAATGTTATATAGGATGATATATTAGAATAAATTACAAAATATAAGTACCAAGCAACAAACAAATTCTAAATTATTTATATCCAAAAACAACAAAATCACCATATGACAAACAAAAGCATAGAAGTGAAAGAAAAAATCATTTCCACCCAAAAAGCGCAAGCCAATATCTCTCAAATTATTAGCGAAGTAGCCTCTGGTGGCGTGTTTTATAAAGTGCTACGTTATTCCGAGCCAAAAGTTGCTATTATCAATTTAGATGATTTAGAACACGGCAAAAGTTTTATTTGTCAATTTTGCCTCAAGCACAAAAAATAGTTCGTTGCCCGCCCCATAAAAATATTAACTATTCGCTAATTCGCGCGAATTAACGAATGATAAATACTAACAATAAATTATTACTGATAATTATGACTGATAAAATTTCTCATACAAAAAAATCCGCCAGTAAAATAACCCAGCAAACTAAAATAACTCTTCAAACTGTGATCGCTAAAATCATTGCCCAAAATCCTAAAAATATTGATGTGCTAGAAAAAACTGGGTTACATTGCTTGCATTGCCCTTGGTCAACTTTAGAAACTTTAGGGCAAGGCGCCAAAGCGCACAAGTGGAGTAAGGGCAAAACAAAAGATATTCTAAACAGATTAAATAATCCTTTTGATAAAATTTCAAAATCAAAATTACCTCATCGGCAATGCCGTAAAGGTGATCTCAAATCACAAACGAATTAAAAATGTCAAAAAATAAGCATCAAAACAAAAAAGTGTCAGGCGCAAAAAAACTTGTCTACCTTGATTATGCTTCTACCACACCGACCGCGTCCGAAGTATCTGCAGCTATGGCGCCATATTGGAGTGAAAAATTCGGCAATCCGTCTAATTTATATCAAATCGGCAGAATCGCGTTTGACGCGCTCGAATCCGCGCGCTTTTTGGTTGCCAAAAATTTTAACTGCGATCCAAGTGAAATTATCTTCACCTCTGGCGGAACCGAATCCTGTAATCTAGCGCTTCGCGGAATGGCAAAATATTTTAGAGCGGGGCATATAATCACCACTAATGTCGAGCATCACGCGGTAAAAAATACGGCTGACGTTTTATCGCGCGAACATTTCACGGTAAGCATTGCGCCTGTTGAAAAAAACGGCATCGTGAATTTGGAGCAAATTAAAAAACTAATTCGCGAGGATACTTTTTTGATTTCCGTGATGTGGGTCAACAATGAAATCGGCACGATTCAACCGATTGAAAAAATTAGCCGTTTTATAAGAAAAGAAAATGTTCGCCGAATTTCAAAAGGTTTAAATAAAATATATATTCACACTGACGCTTGTCAAGCTGTTCCATATATTAAAATTGATTTATCCAAAATTGGTATTGACTTGCTATCTTTTAATGGCTCAAAAGTTTATGGACCAAAGGGCGCGGGCGGATTATTCATTCGCCAAAAAACGCCTATTCTGCCGATAATGGCTGGCGGAGAACAAGAACTGGGAATCAGACCAGGCACGCAAAGCCCGGCGCTGGCAGTTGGTTTGGCAAAAGCGCTGGACATCATTAGCAAAAAAAGAGCGACGGAAAATATTCGTTTACAAAAATTACGCGACTGGCTCTGGGTTAAATTAGCTAAAAAATATCCTAAAATTATTTTCAATGGCGATAAGCAAATCCGTATTCCGTCTAATATCAATTTTTCAGTGCCTGGCGTAGAGGGCGAGGCGATGACCTTGATGCTTGACCAAGAAGGAATAATGGCATCCACTGGTTCTGCTTGCGCGTCAAATGATTTAAAGCCGTCGTATGTTTTGGTTGCAATTTCTCTATCCGACGAATTAGCCCACAGCTCAATTCGCCTCACCTTAGGAAAATTCACCGTCAAATCAGATTTAGAGTATTTTCTGATTGCTTTTGATAAAGTATATAAAAAATTAAAAATAATTGGAACATAAAAAGATACAATACGCAAGATACAAGATACAAATATCTCGTTTTATTTGTTAAAATTTGAAAATTGTCTGTACTTGCGCCTTGATAATGAAAATTTAAAAAATATGTTTGACATTAAACATAACGGAGTTTCGTGGATTTACTCTGACAAAGTCAAAAAGCATTTTTTAAATCCAAAAAATTTCATTACTGGGAAAACGCCACGATGGAAATTTAACGGTTATGGCACATCGGGATCAGCTGCCTGTGGTGATGTGATGCGCGTGTGGATTTTAGTGGATGCTAAAACTCAAAAAATAAAACGATTTGGCTGGAAAACTTTTGGTTGCGCGTCAGCCATTGCCACTACCTCAATGCTGTCAGAAATGATACTTAATCGCGGTGGTATGAACATTGAAAAAGCGACGCTCGTCACCCCACAAATGATCATCGCCAAACTTAACGGTCTACCGGTCAAAAAAGTCCATTGCTCTGTTTTGTCTGACCGCGCGCTTAAAAATGCGATTGAAGATTTTAAAAAAAACCTGAACTAAAACTGGAAAACGAAATAATTTTTTGCTATAATGATTATAAATCTCGGTTGTGTTTCCAACTTTTGGTTTTGTATAAGTATAAATTTATATTCCCGGATCGTCTAACGGCAGGACACTAGGTTTTGGTCCTAGGAATCGGGGTTCGAATCCCTGTCCGGGAAACACTGATAATTTGTTGACAATCCGATATATACTCACTATAATATAAAACTACCTTGAGTAATACAGACAGATGCTGTTTGCTTTTGCAAGCAGAGGAAAGTCCAGACACCAAAAGGGCTACCCAAAATAGCTCCCAAAAATGCATCCGCGCGTAAGCGCGGCAGGGGCGACCCTAGGTCAAGTGCAACAGAAAATAAATCTCAGCCAATTTATTGGCGTAGAGAGTGAAAATGTGGCTTTGCCACAAGTTTGCGTTGCAAAACGTATCTTTGCAAACATATGCTGGTGCAAGCTGGCTCGACCAGCGCATAGATAGATATCTGTCCAAAACAAAATCTGGCTTACGGATTACTCAAGGTTTTTTATATACACGTAATTGCTAATTGACTCGTAAGGGCAAAAGGCAAAGTTTGTCGCCGTTTTGCCAGGCTCAGAGCGACAAAATGCGTAAGGCGGGTATATTTTACTTGGTAGTTTGTAAAAATTTACCAGTGTATGACTTTTTGCATTTTTTTAGATCTGTGATTGTGCCTTCAAAAATTAATTCACCGCCCTTATCTCCGCCTTCTGGTCCTAAATCAATTACCCAGTCAGCGTTTTTAATTACATCTATATTATGCTCAATCACCACCACTGTATTTCCTTTATCCACTAACCCAGACAGAACAACCAATAATTTTTTTATATCAGCAAAATGAAGCCCGGTGGTTGGTTCGTCTAAAATATAAAGTGTTTGCCCAGTGGACGCGCGCGACAACTCAGTCGCCAACTTAATTCTTTGCGCTTCACCACCTGATAAATCGGGCGCGTTTTGATCTAAATGTAAATATCCCAGTCCAACTTTTTGTAAAACTTTCAATTTTTGTAAAATTTGTGGCTGATCAAAGAAAAAATTAGTCGCTTGATCAACTGTCATTTTCAAAACCTCAGAAATATCTTGGTTTTTGTATTTAATATCCAAAGTTTTTGGATTATACCTTTTCCCTCGGCATGACTTGCACATTACATAAACATCAGGTAAAAAGTGCATTTCAAACTTGAGCATTCCATCGCCTCGGCAATACTCACATCGTCCGATTTTCAAATTAAAACTAAAATACGCTGGCGTATAACGCCGTTTGACAGCCAGCTCCTGTTTGCTAAACAAATCCCGAAGGAGCGACAGCAACCCAGTGTAGGTGGCAGGATTGGACCGCACATTGCGTCCGATCGGCGCTTGGGTTATATTGATAATTTTGTTGATCGATTCTGTCCCAATAATACTTTTATATTTTCCCGGCACGCTTTTGGCATTATAAAATTTTTGTTTTAAACTCCTGACAAGTATATTATCTATCAAGGTAGATTTGCCAGAACCAGACACGCCCGTCACCGCTGTTAAGCGACCCACTGGAATATTGACGCTTATATCTTTTAAATTAAATTCTTGCGCGCCTTGAATTGCAATATATTTTTGATCTTGGCTAATTTCTCTGGCGGGCAAGAAAATTTTTTGCTTGCCAGTTAAAAAATCAGCAGTTAATGATTTTGATTTTTTAATCATATCCATCGTGCCCTCAGCCACAATCTCTCCACCTTTGTCGCCAGCTAGTGGTCCAATGTCAATAATGTAATCGGCTATTTCCATTACCAATTTTTCGTGCTCAACCACAATTACTGTGTTGCCAAGGTTACGTAATTTTAACAAGCATTCTATCATCTTTCCCTGATCTTTGGGGTGAAGCCCGATAGTTGGCTCGTCTAGTATATAAACAACCCCTATCAAACTTGAGCCGAGCTGAGTAGCAAGCCGAATTCTCTGCGCTTCTCCGCCAGCCAAAGTATCCGAGCTTCGATCAAGCGTCAAATAATTTAATCCCACATCCTGCATAAAACTGACCCTTTCTGACATTTCCAGTAATAATTGGCGGGTAATTTCTTTTTCCTCGTAAGTCAAAACCGTTTTACTTTTCAGAAGATTGCCAATATTCTGCTTTAATTTATCTATGCTCATTCTTGAATAGTCCGCAATGCTTATACCATTGATTTCAAACATCAAGGATGAATTTTTAAGACGCGCGCCTTTGCACCCTGGGCAGATTTTTTTCACCATATATCGTTCGATTTCTTTACGAATATATTCTGAATTAGTTTCTTTGTGCTTGCGCTCCAAATTCGGAATCACGCCTTCGTATCCGTATTCTAAACTGCCATACAAAATCTCTCGCGCGTTTTTTGACGCTAATTTATAGATCGGCGCGTCAAAAGAAAATTTCATTTTTTTTGATAATTTTTCCAATTCTTGCTTTTGCCACACATAGCCAGTTACCATTCTTTGCCACGGACGAATCGCGCCTTCGTTTATTGTGAGTTTGGTATTAGGCACCACTAATCGCGGATCAATTTCTAATTTCACGCCTAGTCCTTGACACTCGGGACACGCGCCTTCTGGACTGTTAAATGAAAAAGAAGAAATAGACGACCCGCTCATCATATATTTGCATTTAGGGCATTGCCAATTTTTTGTTCCGCCTTCGCTATTATACTCAATCATTTTCATTTTTGTATGACAATGCATACATTTGATCGTAGCGATATGCGAAAACATCAGTCTTAAATGATCGTATATTTCACTCATTGTTCCAACGGTTGAGCGCGGAGAACGAACCGCGGTTTTTTGGTCAATCGATAGCGCTGGAGACAACCCTTTGATTTCATCCACATGAGGTTTTTCCAAAACGCCGAGAAACTGGCGGGCAAAACTTGAAAGTGACTCAACATAACGCCTCTGCCCTTCGGCAAAAATAGTGTCAAACGCCAAAGAGGACTTTCCCGAACCGGACAAACCAGTAATAACAGTCAATTTATTTCTAGGTATTTTACAGGAAATATTTTTTAGATTGTTTACTTTTGATCCCCGAATCTCAATATAGTTTTCCATAGCTTCATATCATAGCAGGAATTTTATCGCAAATCAAGGCGCGCGCGCGATTTTTCCTCGCTTATTTTTTTACCACCCTTGACAATCTGCTTGATATAGATTTTATTTAGATTACAAACATAAAAATTAAATTAACTAAATCAGCATAAGCGTAGCTGATAGAAAGGAATATATGAATAACGAGGGGAATGGAGAAGGCACCATCGTTGGCGCCAATGTAAAACTTCAAGGGACAATTTCTGATAACAACGACATCGTAATCCATGGCGCGGTTGATGGCGAGGTAATTTCTGAAAAAAATATTAACATCACTCCATCGGCAGTAGTCAAGGGACCAATTAAGGGTATGATAATCACTGTCGCTGGCACGGTTGAAGGTGATATTGAGGGCACGAAAAAAACCGAAATTCTGCCAACTGGAAAAGTTATCGGCAGTATTAACACTAGCGAACTGATTATCCAATCGGGCGCGATTTTCAATGGCGAATGCAAGATGACGGAAGAAAACAAAACGATGCGAGAAACAAAATCCGAACCAGTCAATGGCAAGTCAAAAGAAAAAGAAAATTCCAAGCCAGCCGACAAGGACCAACAAGAAGAAAAAAAAACCAAGGAAATGGAAGAAGCCACTGATGCGCAAGAAGTAATTGACGATTTTGAACTGGACTAAAAAGTAGGCATTAAACGGTTCTAATTATGTATTACTATATTTTTATGCCCCCTGAGGACCGCAAAACAAAACGGCTTTACGAAAAAATTAAACTTAAAATTGGGCTTCTTGGTATTAGCGGGGAAATGGTTCAAAACACACCGCTTCGAACTGTTGAGGAGCTTACTGAACTAGGGCTAACAAAAGGATATAATACTATCATCGCTATTGGCAAAGACAGTTTTATTAATAAAGTAGCTCATTTTTTAATTAACATATCGCTAGCGCAAGGAAAAGAAAATATCACATTTGGCGCTATTCCAATTGAATATAATGAATCAAAAATTTCCCAAATGCTCAAAATTAACAATTTGAATGAAGCGATTGAAAATCTCCGCAATCGCCATTTAAAAAAATTTGATGTGGCGTTGATTGAGCCCAATAAATTTTTTATCTTGCCAATTGAAGTATGTAAAAACAAACCATTTTACTGCAACCTTTCCACTAAAACATATTTTATTAAAACCTTAGCGAAAAAAATTAAAATCACCCCCTCGCTTAGATGTAAAATAATGGATATCCGATCGATCCCGAATTTATTTCAAAAAGCAACTAAATTTTTATTTTCAGCTCCGCGAGATGATAAATATACCTCATCTTTTCGTGCCAAATCATTCAGCATCGAATCAAACGAACTAATTCCAATTCAAATTGACAACGAAATTTTGGCAAAAACTCCGATCAAGCTTCACACTATTCCCAAGCTCTTGCAACTTATCGTTCCCCGTGATAAAATAAGTGTAAGAAATAACTAACAAACTAAAATTCAGAGTTATATAATCAATGAAAGGATTAGGTTTCCCAAGCTCCAACTAATTGACGAAGGAGGTGCGCAATGCGGAGTGGTAGATACCTACAAAGCCATATCTCTCGCCAAAGAGAAAGGTCTTGATTTGGTGGTGGTCAATCGCAACGTCTATCCGCCGATCGCCAAATTTCTGGATTGGGGCAAATATCAATATCAAATTCAAAAAAGCAAAAAAAAATCATTTCGTGCTGAAATCAAGGAAATTCAGCTTAAAATAAAAATCGAAGAGCATGATTTTCAGACCAAAGCGAAACGAGCAGAAAAATTTTTACAAAAATACGGTAAAATTAAAGTAGGCGTAATGCTTCGTGGCAGAGAAAATATCTATCCCCAAAAAGGTGAAGAATTGCTAAAGAAATTTTGTGAAAGTTTGGGCGCGACTTTTGAGCTTTATCCCAAAAGACAAGGAAGCCATTTCACTTCGATTATTAAAAAATAATAATTTGAAACTTAAAAACAGATGAAAAATAAAACCAACAAAACAATTTCAAAAAGAGTACGCGCCACCAAACGAGGTAAACTTATGCGAATGGCGCAATCAACCCAACATTTAGTCAGCCGTAAAAAACCAAGGCAAATGAAAAATGCCGGTAAAGCTGTATGCATTAAAAAGGGAATGGCAAAAAAATATATTAAACTGATATGAGAGCAAAAAAATCAACTGTTGCCCACAAAAAGCATAAAAAAATCCTCAAGCTCACTAAGGGTTTTAAAGCCACGCGAAGCCGTGTATTTCGCATGGCAAAACAAGCGTCAATTCGCGCCGGGCAATATAGCTATCGTGATCGCCGAGCTAAAAAAAGAAGTATGCGCCGATTGTGGATTGTGAAAATAAATGCTGCTCTTATGCCTTTTGAAATTAAATATTCCCGCTTTATTAAAATTTTAAAAGATAAAAAAATTGAGTTAGATCGCAAAATCCTCGCTCAATTAGCTGAGTTCTATCCAGACGAATTTAAAAACTTGATCGAAAAAGCGCGCAAATAACCGCGCCAATTACCACTAAACCAACCAACTTCCAACCCCCATGGTTGGAAGTTTTGGGTTTTGGAATATAAAAAGCAAGCCCGAAGGGCTTGTCAAAATGATTATACTATACGATTATGCAAAAACAACGCCACCACCGATCGTAAGCCTGCATTGGCATTGAAAAATATACGGCTAGCCAATGTGCTTGCTTGCTATGTTATAAAAAATACTCCTCAAATCGTCTTCTTGCGTATCTACGTACAAACCATTACCTATGCCATAGCATTTGAAGCCAAGGCTTTCGTTTAGCTTGGACGCTTTTGCACTTAACGCATAATGTTGCAGTTGGATAAATTTTGAGTCGTTCGGGGTTAATGCTGGTTCTGCACGATTCGCAGGTTCCGTATCTATTTCTTTTGATCGCTTTAAGCGCGCGCTTTAATTCTTTTCTGCCCCGCAAAAGATTTTTTTGCAAACCTAAACTCTCGTTGTATTCTTCTATCTCTAGGATATTGTCGTCTTCACTGATTCCATAATCAGGAAATTTTTTAACCTTAGCTAAAAGCTTCTCTGTTTGCTCAATCTTTTTCTTTATATCTTCTGCCAGTTGCGCTAAATCATTTTGTTCCATAGCTTTTCAATTATATTTAAAAATTAAATCGGTGGGGATTTCATCTAAATTTTTACCTTCCATTTGTATATCATTATGATTTATTGTCTTTATTTTGTCAAGACCGAATTTATGTTCTATAATAGATTTATGGAACTTATTATTGATTTGGGAATTATTTTTGTGATTGCGTCAATTTTTGGTTTAATCATTAGGCAACTCGGGCTTCCACTGATTATCGCTTATATTATGGCTGGCGTTTTGTTGGGCGACAACGCGCTTAAAATTGTCACTGACCGCCAAATAATTGAAAATTTATCAACGCTTGGAATTGTGTTGATGCTTTTTATTGTCGGGCTCGAGCTTGACTGGAAAAAAGCGCGCGACTTTGCGCGGTCTGCGACCGTTATCGGCATTGGGCAAATTATCATCACCGGCATAGTCGGATATTTTATTGCTAACTATTTTGGTTTTTCAAGTCGGCTGGCGCTCTACACCTCCCTCACTTTAACTTTTTCCAGCACTGTTATTGTGATAAAACTTTTAAGCGACAAACGAGATTTAAATTCGCTTTACGGTCGCATTTCGCTGGGCGTCTTGCTTATCCAAGATATTGTAGCAATTTTAGCTTTGATTTTATTACAGACTACTCATTCTGAATTTGACTATGCCTACTCTCTGGCGCTGGCTGTGATAAAACTTGGCGCGCTGTGTATAATGCTATATTTCTCGCAAAAAATTGTGCAGAAAATTTTTAAATCAATGGCTGAGTCGTCCGAACTACTACTCATCTCATCAATCGGCTGGGCATTTTTAATCGCTCTTATTTCCTACCAATTAAATTTCGGTTTAGAGATTGGCGCGTTTTTAGCTGGAATTTTTTTAGCCACACTCCCCTATCGCCTAGAAATCACCGCTAAAATTAAATCTATTCGCGACTTTTTTGTCACTTTGTTTTTTGTTACTTTGGGATTAAACTTTTCGCTAGATTTTGAAAGTTTTAACTTTTCCCATGCCAGCGCTTTAATCGTTTTTGTGATTTTAGGACAAACCATTATTACAATGATTATAATGGGATTTTTAGGGTTTAGAAAACGAACATCCTTTCAAACTGCGCTAGCTTTATCGCAAGTTTCAGAATTTTCATTTATCATTATTAGTTTAGGGCTATTAAAAGGAGACCTTAGCCAGCCAGAAGCATCGCTTTTAATGTTTGTGGGAATTGCCACAATCATTATTTCAACCATTTTAATCGAAAATACTGATGCAATTTATTATCATATTGGAAAATACTTAAAAATTTTTGAAAAAAAATCTGGAACATTACAAAACGATTCAATCAATATCCCCTCTGATTTTAGTAATCATATTGTAATTTTTGGCGCTGATCACATTGGTAAAAGAATTCTCGCCAGTTTATTTCGCCAAAAACAAAAAATTTTAGTAGTGGATTTCAACCCAGCAGTCATCAAAGAATTGCAGGAAAACGAGATCCCGGCGGTCTACGGAGATATGGGAGATCCGGAATTTATTGTCGCGCTAGGGCTGGAAAGATGCCAGCTAGTTATTTCTACCACTCACGATTTTTATGACAATATGCGCCTAGTGAAAAAAATCAATTTTATCAATCGAAATTGCAAAATATATGTTTTAGCCAATAATCCGGAAGAAGCGATTGAATTTTATCGCGCTGGCGTTGAAAGAGTCGTCTTGCCTTCAAATCTCACCGGTGATATGATAAGCGAACTAATCGGAAAATCAAGCCACTACCAGCGGTTCAATATCCAAAAACATATCAAAGAATTAAAAATACAAAGTAAAAAAATTATTGCAAAATAATGTTTTTAAATATAATTAAATATATATTTGAATTGGTAAAAACAGCAGCTGTAATGCTCCTGATCGCTTTTATCATTCAAACTTTTTTAATCCAAACTTATATCATTGACGGGATTTCAATGGAGCCAAATTTTCACACTGGAGAATATATTATCATTGATAAAATCTCGTACAAATTTTCTCCGCCCAAGCGGGGCGAAGTGGTGGTCTTTGATCCGCTTGAATCGCCCGACAGTTACATTAAACGGATTATCGGCTTGCCCAGAGAATCAATAAAAATTACCAACCGCGCTATTTATATAAACGACCGAAAACTCGACGAGCCATACTTGGCAGAATTAACCGAAACTCTTACCACTAGTCAAACATTTAACGGAAAATCTTACACCTTGCGCGACAATGAATATTTTGTGCTCGGGGACAATCGTCCCAACTCAAAGGACTCTCGCTCGTTTGGCGCGATAAAAATCAATCAAGTCAAAGGTCGCGCCTTGTTAGTTTTTTTTCCTTTCCACAATTTCCATATCATCTAAAATTTTTACCAATAAAAATTTTGAAAGTTAAATCTTGGGTTTTAAATTAAAAATATGCTGGCTAAAATTTTAGTTGATCAAAAAACCAAGGGACAATTTGACGAATTTGATTATAAGGTGACACCCGGCATATTGCCAGATTTATCGCAGGATCAATTTGTTGAAGTCAATTTTGGTGGCAAAAAAAAATTGGGGATAGTATCGAGCATTGCAAAAAAAACAAGCGATCACAAATTAAAACCAATTGAAAAAATAGTTTATCCGGGACTTAAAATTTGTGCTTGGCAAAAACAACTCGCCAGATTTATCGCGCTTGAATATGCCACTAGTTTTTCGCAGGCGATTTTTTCAATTATTCCCCCACTTGCCAGGACTTTTTTTTATTCCAAGAGCCAGTCAGTTTCTACTGCCTATTCCGAAGGCTTTGTCATCAAATCAAAACTTGATCGTTTTTTATATTTTAGAAAAATTAAAACGAAAAAAATTATTATTTTTCCGGAAATTATTGAAGCGAAAATTTACCAAAAATATTTTGAAAAAAACGCTATCATTTTTCACTCTGGCTTAAATTTAAAGAAAAAATCGGAAATATTTATTCGTAGCCTTAATGGAGATTACCAAACAATTATCGGAACCTATTCAACCATGTTTTTGTCTTTTTGCAATCACTGCCTAATTATGGAAAGCTATTTAAGCCCTATGTACGAAAAAGACAACTCGCCTAAATATAATGTTTTAGAGCTAGCAAAAAAGTTAGCCAGAGTAAGGAAATTAAGAATTATTTTGGCAGACGACACGGTTGACCTTTTAAAACCAATACCGTTTCGCCCAACATCATGCAATATTAAATACCACCTTTCGATTAGCCCGCAAAAATTATTAGCCACTATTGATTTCATTGGTAAAAATCTAGTTTATTTTCCCACAACGTCTGGCTACCGCTTGATAAAATGCGCCACTTGTCAACAAATAATAAAATGCGCAAAATGCCATAAAATCTTGTCAAGCAACGGAGATTTTATACCACTGGTGTGTAATTATTGTGGAGAAACACAAAACCAAAGCAGACTCTGCCCGAAATGCCACAGCGCAAAATTAATATATTTAGCCCCAGGAATCAAAACCATTTTTAAGAGACTTGAAACAAAAAAATTTATTTTATGCGATCGCAACACAACCAGCCTACCGCCCAATTTTACCAATGTGATAGGCACGAACCGTATCTTTTCTTTTCCAATGAAAAAATTTGACTCTATTTGGGCGTTTATTCCCAATTATTATTTTCACTTGGCTAGCTTTCGGCAAAAAGAAAATATCGCTTATCTAGTTAATCGATTGAAAAATTTGACCAAAAATTTGAATATAGCTGTTTCTAGCAAAACACAAATTCGATTTTTACGCGAAGCATTATCCCCAAATTTTGCTTCCCAAGAGTTAGAATTAAGAAAAAAATATCATTTTCCGCCGTATTGGAATCTGTGGGTATTAAGAAGTAAAAATATTTCGCTTGGCTTATTTAAAAAAATCGTTTATAATTTAGAAAAGGAATCGTCAGTTGAGTTCATACATAAAAACTTTAAGGGTGGGCAAGCAGAGGTCTATCTAAAAGCGCCAAAAGTTTATCAACTAAAGTACGATCGAATCGTTCCGCTTATCGCGGAAAAAAATAACGAGATATTGTAAATGAAAATTCTATTTGTCAGCGAGGTTTATCACCCGATATTAAACGGCGTGGTAATTTCAATGGACTATTTTAAACGAGAACTAGAAAGGCAGGGGCATAGTGTTTTTATACTGGCGCCATATAATTATCGCGATGGAAACGATGAAAAAAATGTTTTTCGCGCGCCGTCATTGCCACTAAGTCGATCATTGGATTATTTTCTCGCATTGCCCAACTGGATAACTCTGGAAACTGCCAAACACCTAAAACCCGATATTGTCCACTCGCATCATATCTGGCGGATGGGCGCGTTTGGGCAAAGGATTGCGGCTGAGCTCGAAATTCCGTTTGTGCAAACTTATCACACATTAATGGAATCGTATGTCCATAAAATAAAATTGCTCCGTTATCTGCCATTTACAAAAAATCTCACCAAAGCATATATCATCAACCATAGTCGTAAATTTTGCAATCAGGCACAAACGGTGATTTCGCCATCTTGCGCTATGAAAAAAATTTTAAAAAGCTATAAAATTACTGCGCCGATTGAAGTAATTTCAACTGGAATAAATCCTGATTTATTTAAATTTAAAAATAAAAGTAAAATTTATCAAGAATTTAAAATTCCTCAAAATAATAAAATTTTAACCTTTGTCGGACGGCTGGCGTATGAAAAAAATGTTTCGATGCTACTTAATGCTTACAAACTAATCGCCAGCGAATGTCCAGCTACCACTCTACTTATTCTTGGCGACGGTCCGCAAAAAACAGAATACGAAAATCAAGCCAAAAAATTAGGGCTGGAAAAAAAAGTAATTTTCACTGGTTTTATTGACCCGCGAAAAACCAAAGACATTTTCTGCTCCAGCGATTTATTCACCTTTCCTTCCGTTACTGACACGCAAGCTATCGTTATTTTAGAGGCTATGATCGCTGGCGCTGTGCCGGTGGCGGTCAACAAACTCGGTCCAACCGACTTTGTGAAAAATGGCTACAATGGTTATCTTACTTCAAACAACCCCACCAAGTTTTCACAAGCTGTTATTAAACTAATAAAAAATCCAAAAATTCACCAGCGCTTTCAAACTGAAGCCAAAAGAACAGCCCTTGGCTTTACAATTGAAAAACAAACTGCTAAACTTATTGAACTATACCAGAGAATGGTTAGCAAAAAAAGGTAAATCGTATCGTGAAAAATCTCAAACTCATAACGTATCCTCACCTCGCATTAAAAACAAAATCAGCAAAAATTTTGGTTTTTGATGATGAGTTAAAAAAAATTATCGCTCAAATGAAAAGCATAATGCATGCCAACAAAGGCATTGGGTTAGCTGGTAATCAAGTAAATATCTTAAAGCGCATAATTATATTTTTGTCAGATCCCGGCGATTCAGCAAGCGAAACAATCACGCTTATTAATCCAAAAATTATCAGCGCGTCAAATGAAACAAAAATCGATAAAGAGGGTTGCTTGTCTTGCCCAAAAAAAGAAGTAGAAATTGAGCGCGCGATAAAAATTACAGTTTTGGGAAGAAACGAAAATAATAAGCGACAAAAGGTTAAAGCTAAGGATTTATTAGCTCGCTCAATTCAGCACGAAATTGATCATATCAATGGAAAATTGATTTTGGATTATGAGAAAAATTAAAATCACACTGCTTGGACACGGACTTTTTATGGACACAATCCGTGATGCGATTAAAAAAAATTTTACAATAATAAAGAAAAATCCAGATCTATATTTAGTAGCAAACTATGGTCGTAAAATCTCAAAACAGGAGCTTGATAAAAATACATATATCAATGTCCATCCGTCTTTGTTGCCAAAATTAAAAGGCGCTACGCCGATTCAGACAGCAATCTTGCAAGGCGACAAGATAACCGGTTTTACCATTATAACAATGGACGAACATATTGACCATGGAAAAATAATTTCCGCAGGAAAAATCAATATCGCGCAAGGCGATGATTATGACACGTTGGCAAAAAAAATTGCATTGGTATCAGCCAATAACCTAATAAAAATCATTCCAAAATTTATAAATAACGAAATTAAATTGCGATCGCAAGATGAATTAAAAACGTCTTGGACAAAAAAAATTTCCGATCAAGATCGATTGATTTCGCCAGGCGAGCTTAAAAAAAATCCCCATCAAGCTTGCGCGCGCGTCCGCGCGCTTTACCCTAAGCCAAAAGCTTATTTAATGCTGAATAATAAACGACTGCTTATCCACAAAGCAAAAATTGAAAATGCTAGATTTGTTCCGCTATTTGTTCAGATAGAAGGAAAAAAGATAATGCCTTGGCAAGATTTTATCCGTGGCTGGCATGGCAAAAACATTTTTGATTGACACTTTTTATAAATTTTAGTATAATAAACATATGCTAATTATTAGATTACAAAGAACCGGGAAAAAACACGAACCTCATTTTCGCATAGTTGCGGCTGACAGTCGCAGGCATGTGAGCAAGAATTCGATCAAGGTTTTGGGATATTTTAACCCCCGCACCAAGCAGTTAAAATATGATGAAAAAGCAATTTTAGAATTATTGGGATTTGGCGCTAAAGTTTCAAATCGAGTAGCGCGATTACTCGAGAATAAAATCAAACACAAAACTTTAAAACCAATTAATCACCCTGAAAAAAAAGCTAAAAAAATTAAAACAAAGGAAACAAAAACAGAAAAGTCGGCTACAGAAGAAACGATAGCCAAAGAAAAAGAAACAACCTCCGTAGAAATTAAAGACACTGAAATTCCCGATGGGGCGCCTCTCCCAACACTTACACTCTAATACGCGCGACTATTTGTGATAAAATTAAAATAATAATCAGATATGGATATACAAATCAAGCAACAGTCAGGGTCGAGCTGGTGTTGAAATAATTTTTGTTAGGAGCAGAAAATGTCAGAAATTCAAGACAAAGAGTTTGTTGAGTATATTGTCAAAGCGATTGTGGAGTTTCCTGATGATGTTACCGTTGACCGAAAAGTTGACGAAATGGGTGTTCTTATCTCGTTGGGTGTCAATCCAAGCGATATGGGCAAAATCATCGGCAAGGAAGGTCACACAGTCAATGCTCTGCGAACACTACTTAGAGTTATGGGTGCAAAAAGCAATGCTCGCATCAATTTGAAGATTCTCGAACCAGAAGGTTCTGAGCGCCCTCAAAGACGGATAAGCGAGGATGATTCTACCACCACCCCACTTGAAGAAAAAGCTACCGAAGTAGTTTAAATTTAAAAACAAAAAGTCGACTTGCATAAGTCGGCTTTTTGAGATTTGTCAAATTTGTAATATAATATACTTATGAAAACATTTATTATCCTGACACTTTTTCCAGAAATCTTTGATGGATTTTTAAAAGCGTCACTAGTAAGACGAGCTACTAAAAAACAAATCATTAAAATCAATATTGTTAATTTGCGTTTTTTTGGTTTAGGAACTCGTAAGCAAGTTGACGACCGACCGTATGGCGGAGGTCCGGGAATGATTCTAAAAGTTGATGTGCTAGACAATGCAATTCAAAGCATAAAACAGAAATACCCCGGGGCGAAAACAATCTTGCTTGACCCCAAAGGTAAAATTTTTTCACAACAAAAAGCCAAACAATTAGCCGGGAATATGCAGGATCTTATTATTATTTGCGGACGGTATGAGGGTTTTGACGCAAGAATAGATAAACTGGTGGATGAAAAAATATCTATCGGAAAATTTATTTTAAACGGCGGAGAAGTTGCGTCAATGGTAATTGTAGAAACAACCGCGCGACTACTACCTAATTTTTTAGGCAAAAAAGAAGCGCTTGAAAATGAAAGTTTTAACGAAAATAATTTAGAGCACCCCCAATATACCCGTCCAGAAATTTATCAAAAAATGAAAGTGCCAAAAATTCTGCTTTCTGGCGATCGTCAGAAAATTACTAACTGGCAAAAGAATCATATGTGCCCACCCCAAAATTGACAAATGAATGAAAATTTCCTATAATAATGAACTATATGGAAAAAAATTTGTTTTTATTTTTGAAAAAAAATATCGGTTGCCCGATTTGTAAACACCCTTATCCATTTTCTGGTTTTCAGTACCAAGGTGTAGTTGATAAAAAAGTCATTTTCCTCTGCCAATGTAAAAATCATCGTAAAAAAATTAAATCATACCTTATCATTAACCAAATTGAAATTAAATGAAAAAAGCTAATCTAAGCGCCAGTGTCAGGGATGCAACGCGACAAGCAGTAAGAACAATTCGCCAAGAAAAATCAATCCCAGCTATTTTGTATGGAAAAAATATCAAGAATATTAATCTCAAAATTGCTGAAAAAAATTTGACGGAATTACTTGAAAAGTACGGAACCAACGCTCTGATAAATTTGACGATTGACGATGATAAAACGATATTGGTTTTCTTGAAATCAATTCAAAGGCATCCGGTTGAGGAAAATATCTTGCATATTGATTTTTGGAAAATAGATCCCAATAAACCGCTTGAAACAGAAATCCCAGTTGAGCCAATTGGTGAATCGCCAGCTGTAAAAGAACTTGAAGGAATTTTGGTCCAAAGCAAAAATGAACTACAAGTTTCAGCCCTGCCTGACAAACTCATCTCGCAATTTAACATTGATATTTCTGTGCTAAAAAGTTTTGAAGATAAAATCCAAATTAAAGATATTCCGCTGACTGATGGAATCACGATTTTAAACGAACCAGAAGAAACAATTTTTAGCGTGCAAGAACCAAGAAGCGAAGAAGAACTGGCTGAACTAGAGGAAAAGCCAAATGAAAATATTGAATCAGTTGCAGTGGAAGAAAAAGGTAAAACAGAAGATGAAGAAACAACCGACGAAACAAAGGACAATACGCCCATTCAGCAAAAAGCTGAAACAAAAAAAACTGAATAATTTTGGCATTTTTTGTTTGGGATGCGCGCAAAACGAAGTTGATAGCTTAAAAATAAACGAACTATTATCAGGACGCGGTCTAAATTATACCAGTTTGGCAAAAGCAAATTTTGTAATAATTTTAGCGTGCAGTGTGCGCCAATCAGCCATTGATCGAATTTGGGGCAAATTAAATTTATGGAAAAATCGGAAAAAAATCTATATTGTTGGTTGCGTGCTGGCGACTGACAAACAAAAATTAGAAAAAAAATATCCATTTCTCACAATTTTAGCAACCGAATGTTTTTTCAAACAAATCCCTCGACTATTCCCAAAGTATCCTCCTTTGATTAACCTTCTCTCTTGCGAAAATTTTGAAAACAAGCGCCATCGAAGTCGGCAGACGCCCGATCACGCTTATGTGCCGATTCAATTTGGCTGTGATAATTTTTGCACTTATTGCGCTGTGCCATACACGCGAGGCAGAGAAAAATCGCGTCCTTTGAAAAATATTATTCAAGAAATAATAAAACTAATAGGGCAGAGTAAAAATCACATTACGCTCCTTGGACAAAATGTAAATTCGTATGGCTTGTCAAAAAAGGAAAAACAAAAAAATATCCAAAATCTACGCCAGCTAACTGGCGACAAGCTACTTCTTGAAAATGAAAAAAAGTCAATTATGCACAATAATACTGGTTCTTTTTCTGATCTGTTATGGAAATTGGAAAAAATTAATGGGCTAAAAAAACTGGATTTTCTCTCCCCTAATCCGCAAGATATGACCAGCGAGGTAATCAATTGGATGGCAACCAGCCAAAAATTTAGCGGAAAATTAAATTTACCGCTTCAGTCTGGCTCTGATAAAATTTTACAAAAAATGAACCGCCGTTACAGCGCCCAACAATATCTGGCGCTGGTTAAAAAAATTAAACGCGCCGTTCCCGACATCGAGCTGACCACCGACATCATCGTCGGCTTTCCCGGCGAAACTAAAAAAGATTTTGATGCAACGTTCAAAATCTGTCAAAAAATCAAATTTAAAAATATTTATATCGGCAAGTACTCATCCCGTCTTGGCACCGTGGCGGAAAAATTTTTTAAAGATGATATTGCACTTAAAACAAAAAAGGAACGGTTTGAAAAATTGAATCAATTGCCAATGCGGTAATTATAGCCCCACGCATCTGCATATGTTTTTTGATTCCCCAGTGGTAATACCGTTGCTCCACTTTTATCGCTTTCTAATTTTGCAAAGAGCACATAACCTTGCATTGTTGTTGCACACGCCAAATTAAAGTTCGGATGAACCGGATAATAAGAATATGTAGTGTTATTATTCGCCCCAGTGGTTGGTTCTATTCCGTTCCATTTTGGATCGGTTGGGATACTGTTAATATAATGCCCTAGTAATAACTTATTGTACAAAACATTCATCATTCCTCTAGTTCCGTTTCCGCCAAGTTTGCCAGTCGGCTCAATCGTATTGTCGCAGGTTGGATACGATCCATTGTCATCGTAATACATCTCAAGCGCCTGTTGCAAATTGGCTAAATCACTTTTACGACGCGCGTCGCGCGCTTTGGCGGTTTGCCCGGAAAAAGAAACAATAGCAATACTACTTAAAGTAGAGATAATCGCAATTGTTACTAATAGTTCGATCAAGGTAAAAGCTTTTTTATTTTTTTTCATTCCCCACCTCCTTCATTTTATTATTTTTATCATTATCTCAACTATTTGCTTGGCTGTCAAATTTTTCATTTCCTTGTCCCCAGCCAAAGAAAATTTACCGCTTATTTTTTCTTTTTCGCCATAAACTAAAATATATGGAATCATCTGCTTTTTTGCGTTAAGCACCCGCTTTCCAACAGTATTGTTTTCATTCATCACCACAACGCGAGCCGGCTTTAATTCGTTGGCTAATTTCTTTGTGTCTGACTCAAACTTTTCCGACACAGGAATAATGGCAATTTGCACCGGCGCCAGCCAGACTGGCAGTTTGCCTTGAAAATGCTCCAGTAAAATAGCGATAAATCGCTCCAAGCTACCAAACGGCGCGCGATGAATCATCACTGGTCTTTGCTTTTTCCCATCCGATGCCGTATATTTTAAATCAAACCTTTCCGGCAAATTGTAATCCACTTGGATAGTGCCAAGTTGCCACTCCCGCCCTAAATTATCCTTCACCAAAAAATCCAGTTTGGGTCCGTAAAAAGCAGCTTCACTTTTTTCCTCGGTGAACTTCAAATCAGATTTTTGCATTACATTTTTAATCGCTTTTTCTGCCTTTGACCAGCTTTCATCAGACCCGACATATTTTTCCGATTCGCCTCGCAGTCCAACACGAACCTTGAAATCATAAAAATCAAATTTGGCAAAAACTTTTTTCGTCAGTAAAAGCACATTTTTTAATTCTGATTCTAGCTCGTCTTCCGCCAAAAAAATGTGCGCGTCGTCAATGGTAAAACCGCGCGTGCGAGTGAGTCCCATCAACTCGCCAGTTTGCTCGTAGCGATAAACCGTCCCGTACTCAGCCAGACGAAATGGCAAATCGCGATAACTGCGGACACTGCTTTCGTAAATCGCGATATGGTGAGGACAATTCATTGGTTTTAAAATATATTTTTCTTTGTCAATCTCTATCGGCTGGTACATATTTTTTCGGTAAGTATCCCAATGCCCTGATTTTTTGTACAACTCCAATCTCCCCAGATGCGGAGTAGCGACAAAATCATAGCCAGCAACGCGTTGTTCATTTTCCAAATAATCCATCAATAATTTTCTGATTATCGCGCCTTTTGGCAACCAAAGTGGCAGTCCAATGCCGACTTTTTCGGAAATATGAAAGATGCCTAATTTTTTGCCTAATTTACGATGGTCAATCTGTTTCATAATTTCATTTTACCAGATTTTTAACTTTTTTCCAAATTTGTCTGGATACTTGTTCCCGGCTGGCGCTTCCGTTAATCAAGTAAATTTTTTCTTTTGGTAATTGAGAAGGTAAGACCAGATAATTTTTTCTAACTATGTCCAAAAAAGATTTGTGGCGATCAAACACTTCCAGCTGTTTTTTGGTTTCTATTCGCTGGCAGGCGATCTTGACCGGCAAATCTAAAATAATGGTAATGTCAGGCAAACGAAATTTTTGATGGACTCGGAAAATTTGGTTAAATTTTACCCCCTGCGCCTGCTGATAGGCAAAAGTGCTGTGTTTATGCCGATCGGAAATCACGATGCCTTCAAAATTCTCCAAAGATTTCAAATGCTCCCGTCGGTCCTGAATGAATAATTTTAACAATTCGGTTCTATGCAACTGCGGTCTTTTTGACTCGGCTAAAATTTTTCTTATTTTTAGACCGTATTTTCCGCCGGTCGGCTCACGAGTAAGCAGTATTTAACATCTTTGCGGTTTTCAAAAATTCGTTTTGCCAGTAAAATTGACTGGGTGGTAGTGCCGGCGCCGTCAATACCCTCAATTACGATGAACTTATTCATTTTTCTAAAATTAAAAATGTATAGCGATATTGTTGGTAGCGACTTTTTCTTTGATAAATTACTTGCTTAAAATTCCGATAGTCAGGGAAAAAAGTATCGGCGCCGGGAAATTTTTTATCAACCACAGTCAGATAAAGCCGATCCGCCAATTGAAACGTCTGAAAATAAACAGCTCCGCCACCGATAAAAAAAATTTCTTTTCTCTCTTTGACTTTGGCTTTTTTAACTGCTTCGGCGATTGAGCGCGCGACCACCGCATTTTTGAATCGGACTTGCTTTTCGCGCGTTAAAACAATGTTTAAACGATTAGGTAAAACGTTGGGCAGAGAAAAAAAAGTATTTTCTCCCATAATCACTGGGTGCCCGGCGTTAATTTCCTTAAATCTTTTCAGACCCTCTGGTATATGCCAAAGCAATTGGTTATCCTTACCGATTTCGCGGTTCTTGCCGATAGCGGCGATCAGGCTGATGCGCAACTTAGGATTTTCCATAGTGAAATTTAGGTTTTAGATTTTAAATTTTAGATTATTATCATATCGCAATCGAAGCTTTGATACTCAGATAGGGGTTATAATTGATTACTTCAAAATCTTCATAATTGAACTTAAAAATATTTTTTACCTTGGGATTAAGCCTAATTCGGGGTAAACATCGGGGCTTTCGGCTGAGCTGAAGTTTGACTTGTTTTAGATGATTTATCTTAGCGCCGTTATTCGCTTTCCAAGCAGTCCATTGTTTGCCGTAGATCGGACCGAGTTCGCCGGTTTTGTCCGCCCACTCATCCCAGATACCAACGCCGTGATTATTCAGATATTTGACATTGGTGTCTCCCTTCAAAAACCATAACAACTCATAAATCACCGCTTTCAGGAAAATTTTTTTGGTAGTCAACAAGGGGAAATTTTTAGACAAATAATAGCGTGATTGGGCGCCGAAAAGACTGATGGTGCCAACGCCAGTTCGGTCGCTTCGCCTTTCGCCTGTCTTTAGGGTTTTGTCTAATAAATCAAGATATTGTTTCATGAAATACTACTTAATTCCCGGCACTGGAAATTTAAGAGCTAATTTTTTTACTTGTTGTTTGATTTTGATCAATTTCTTTTCGTTGCATATATTTGAAAGTGCATTTTTTATCAGATCGGTAATCATCGCAAAGTCATTTTCTTTCATTCCGCGCGTGGTGCATGCAGCAGTGCCGAGTCGAATACCAGACGGATCAAACGGACTGCGTTTGCCAAATGGCACCGTGTTTTTATTGACCGTGATACCAACTTTGTCCAGAGTTTCTTGCGCGATTTTTCCAGTAATTTCAAAATTGCTTAAATCGATTAAAATCAAGTGGTTGTCGCTTCCGTCACTTACTAAACTAAATCCTAATTTTTTCAGCTCTTTAGCAAATACTTTAGAATTTTTAACAATCTGCGCCGCGTATTTGGCAAAACCTGCTTTCTGCGCCTCGCCGAAACAAACCGCTTTGGCGGCGTTGATATGATCGTGCGGACCGCCTTGCAAACCGGGGAAAACTGCTCTGTCAATCGCGCTAGCATATTTTTTTTGACAAAAAATAACTCCGCCACGCGGACCGCGCAAAGTTTTATGGGTGGTAGTAGTTACAACATCGGTAAATGGAAATGGCGAAGGATGAACACCACCCGCAATCAGTCCGGCTATATGAGCGATATCCGCCATATGTATAGCGCCAACTTTTTTAGCGATCGCATTAAATCTCTTAAAATCAATCATCCGTGGATAAGCAGTTGCTCCAGAAATTATCATTTTTGGTTTAATTTTGAAAGCTATCTTTTCCACTTCATTATAATCAATCTGCTGATTGTCGCGTCTGACGCCGTATTGAAAAAATTTATAAGCCTTACCGGAAAAGTTAACCGGGTGCCCGTGGGTTAAATGTCCGCCTTGATCTAAACTCATTCCCATCACTTTATCGCCGAAATTGAGCAAAGCTAAAAGTACCGCGATATTCGCCGGCGAGCCGGATAAAGGCTGAACATTTATATGCCAGTTTTTTTGCGACCCCTGAGGAACAAATAAATCCAGCGCGCGCCTTTGCGCCAGCTCTTCCATAGCGTCAATATTTTTTTGCCCGCCATAGTATCTTTTACGCGGGTAGCCTTCGGAATATTTATTGGTTAAAATAGAGCCCATCGCCTCCATCACCGCATCGCTCGTATAATTCTCAGACGGAATCAACTCCAGCCCTTCCCTTTGCCTTTTCTCTTCCGCTTTGATAATTTGATAAATCTGCGGGTCTGTTTTCTTTATTTGGGTATATTGCATTTATTATTTTGAATTGTCATCCCTCAACTTCGCTCGGGACAAGCTTTGAGATTTAAATTTTGAGATTTGAGATTTTCCCTGTCGATCCAAATCCTCCTCGACTTTTCTGTCTGATATTTTTCATTTCCTTCCAATTCGCTTTTTCTATTTTGACAAACACGCCTTGCGCGACCCGCTCCCCCCTTTTTACTTCAATAATTTTTCTACTCGGATTAAAGACTTGGATCAAATGCTCATCGTTAACCCCGCAATAATCTTGGTCAACAATTCCAACTGAATGCGGAAAAACCAAACCAGTTTTTCTGGGCATTGACGAACGAGGCACAATCAAAATCATAAACCCGCGCGGAATTTTTATTATCACATTGCCGGGAATCAGCCCGATCTCGCCGGGTTTTATTTTGGTATTTTTACGCGCCACATAATCAAATGCCACCGCGCCGTTAGTTTCATAGCGAGGCAAAGGTAAAGAATTATCAACCCTTAAAATCCTAACTTCCATTAAACTTTCTCACTTTTACGCCACTGCTAGTAAACATTTTTCTTGACAAGCTATCCATTTGGTAGTAATCATCAAAATAAATCACTTCTTTTATACCAGCATTGACGATTGACTTGGCGCAAAAAATACACGGGCAATAAATAGTATATAGGGTTGCGTCCTTGGTTGACATGCCGTGGTATGCCGCCTGAATGATGGCATTTTCTTCAGCGTGAACGCAAATACACCGATCAAGCGCCTCACCTGATTTGATTTTACTATCATTACATCTCGGACATCCGCCTTTAAAACAATTTTTAACACCCTTTGGCGTTCCATTGTAACCGGTTGATATAATCATTTTCTCTTTTATCAAAATCGCTCCGCATTGCCGAGTCAGACAATTCGAACGTTGCGAAACATCTTCCGTAATTTTCTTAAAATAATTATCCCAACTAATTCTAGTATAATTTTTGGATAATTTCATCAATCTTCCTTTTTAATTCTTTTATATCGTGACTATTATCTATTGTCAAGTCAGACATTTTGATTGTCGCCTGCAAATTTAGCTTGGCGCCAGTGCCAAAAAATTGCTCTCGTTCTTTTTCAATAAATTTATGAAAAATTTTAAATGCTTGATCGCTGGGACGATTTCTTTTTAAAATTCTTTTGTGCCTAATTTTTGCCGGACATGATATGTTAAGTAAAATAAAATTTTTTTTATTTTGCAAATACTTCACTTCATCGGTTGTGCGAATACTCGTTAATACGCAATTTTTACCTTGACATTTTTTAAGCGCCCGTTTTGCCAATTCTGCAAATCCAAATTGATTTTTAATTTTTATCCCCATAGCAACAAGGTTGTCAATCGTTTCGGGAATTTTCGCTTTTTTAAGTTCATAACGCACTTCGTTTGAAAGTGAAAAATGTGCAAAATTTTTTTTGACTAAAATTTCAGCCACTGTATCTTTGCCTGCTCCCAATAAACCTGTTATTCCAATTATCATTATGCTATAATTATCCTATGAAACAAAAAATCACTAAATTAAATATATCACAAAGAATTTTCCAAAACAAGCGGGCGTTTTTTGATTATGAAATTTTAGAAAAAATTGAAGCTGGACTGGTTTTGAAGGGCGACGAAATCAAAGCTATCAGAGCTGGAAAAACGCAACTCCGTGGCAGTTTTGCCAAAATTTTTTATAGCCAAAAAGTACCAGAGCTTTATATTGTCGGACTTTATTTGGGATCTGAAAACCAAGACGCCCAGCGAACACGCAAATTGTTAGTTCACAAAACTGAGATCAACAAGCTCATCGGCAAAACACAGGAAAAAGGTTTAACTTTAATCCCAACTCGTCTATATTTTAAGCGAGGCAAAGCCAAACTCGAGATCGGCATTGCCCGCCCTAAGAAAAAATGGGATAAGCGACAAGCAATTAAAGAAAAAGAATTTAAACGAAGCTCAAAATTTCATCGATAAAAAATCAAATACCCTTTGTTTGAAAATGCGCGAAACTTTTTTAAACGGAACCGATGCTTCCCCCTACAAAAAATCACGAAGTCCCATTTGGTGCGCGCAGGAGGAATCGGACCTCCAACCTTCTGCACGTCAAGCAGACGCTCTGCCACTGAGCTATGCGCGCTAATAATTTTATTTTAATCAAATTTACCCCAAAAATCAACTTTCCAAAACCTCCAACCCTGAGGTTGGAGGTTTTAATTTGGGGTATTATTTGTGCCATCTACATATTTGAGTGTTACTTTTTCACCACTTTGATTTTTCTCACTTTCGGCTTGACTGGTTCTTTTTTAGGAATAACAATCCGCAAAGTCCCATCTGACAAATCGGCTGTCACCTTTTCATCGTCCACTAAAACTGGAAAAGCGACTGTGCGCTCAAAGCTTCCGTAAGCAAATTCTTTGCGGTGAAATTTTTTATCTTTGTCTTCTGCTTCCTTTTGTTTTTCGCCCTTGAGCGTTAAATAATCGTCACCAACCTCAATGTCAATTTCGTCTTCTTTGTAACCCGGCACTGCCACGTCAATCACAAATTCATTTCCTTTTTCGTGAATGTTCATTGCCGGCACACGAATGTTAGACGCGCTAGTTGACGCAAACGAATCGTCAAAAAAACGATCGATTTCCCGATGAAGCTCGCCCAAGCCACGAAAAGGCGACCAAGGCATAAGATCTCTGTCCATTATATCTCCTTTCTCCTCAATTTTTTGAGGAAATAAATTATTTGTTTCTAATGCAAAAATTTCGGATAACGCCAAGTCAAACAAATCGCAAATTTTGCACGCCAAGGTAAGCGACGGTTCCCACATTCCTTTTTCCAACGCAAAAATTGTCTGGCGAGAAACTCCGAGTTCTTTAGCAACTTGTTCCTGCGATAAGTTTTTATTTCTGCGCAGGTCTTTAAGCTTGTTTTGTTTGTTTTCCATACTCCGATTGTAAAGAAAACTTTACATTTTGTCAAGTCATAGCCTAAAAATCGCTTAAAAAATTACTGCTCTAAAATAAAATTGATTTCTCACTAAAAAATTCCCCTTCTAATATCAAACTTCCAATCTCTAGCCTCTATTTCCCTTTTATCACTCCGAGAACTTTTTTCACAATTTCTTGCGAAGTATAATCGCTTTTGCCGATATGCAATTTGGCGCCGAGTTTTTTTGATTTTCCTGCCACCATTTTGGTTGCCAAAGCAGAGTAGGTAATAACCGGATATTTTTCCGTCAAGCCCTCTTTTTGCAGTTGCGCGAGAAGCTCGAGCCCGCGAATCCCAGGTACAAGCAAATCAAGTAGCACTGCGTCTGGCTGATTTTCTTTGATCAATCCAACAAGATCAAAACCTGTCTCGCTATGAATAACGGTAAAACCATTTTTTTGAAACTCGTGCTTGTATATGCCGATGAGTTGTAAGTCATCTTCGATAATTATTATTTTTTTCATATATCCTCCTAAAATGATTATAATGCCGATTGACTTTTTTGGCAAATTATGCTATGCTTTATTTAAGGTTTTGCAATTTGAAAAATGGGGCTGAAATAGCTTCGACGGGATAAAAGAGAACTGGTTTCAAGCCGAGCAAGTTTGTTTGCCTCGTAAATCCAACGAACAAGTTGTTTAAGTGCCAACTTATTTAAAAAGGTCAAAACCGCTTTTAGCGGATTAGCTTTTGCACCTGTTGTTGCCTAAACGCGACAACCGTCAATAGATTTGTCGATCGGCTGAATCTTGCGGCGTCATAATCCGATCTACGTCCTGGTGAGATAGTTTTGGTAATCAGGATTAAGTTAAAACAAAAGCATTCGCCTTGTGCGATCAGGGGTCTGTCGGCAAATGTGCTTTTTAAACGAAATTTGTCAAATTCGTAGCGAAATTTTTTATAAGCGACGATGTCTATCAATGGAAAAATAAGCGGAGGAGTTTAGAAAAAATTGCAGTAGAATTTGGCAAATTGCAGTAAAAATGATATTTGTCGACAGACCCCACAAAGCTTGTCAACTGCCTTTTTGACTTTATTTCGGACAGGGGTGCAACTCCCCTCAGCTCCATTAAAAAAAGATGATGCGTTAGTATCGTCTTTTTTTAATTAAGTTGAAGTTGCGCCAGGGAAAGGGGTCGGGAAAACACCTGTTTTCCCGCGCAGGAAGGCAGTCCCAACATAAGCATATGTTGGGCGTTGGAAACCATCGGTGTCCAAAAGGTGCTAATCTCCCCTCAGCTCCATTAAAAAATACTTGAAATAGTTTTCAAGTATTTTTTTATTTTCTACACAACCAAACACTATCTTTATGTCTGCGTATTTTTGAGTTTGGGCAATTCCTGAACAAACACTCCGATCGTGGCAGCCACTGGAACAGCCAAAATAATACCGAGAATCCCAGCTAATTTTCCACCGATAAGCAGAACCAAAATTATAATCACTGGTGAAAGACCAACCGCTTTTTGCATAATTTTTGGCACTAAAAAGTTCGACTCAACTTGTTGCACAACAATAAAGAAAATCAATACTAACAACCCTTGAATCGGAGAGATCGTCAAGGCAATAATAATCGCTGGTATGGCGCCAAGCACTGGTCCGATATAAGGAATAATTTCCGTCAGTCCTGCCCATACGGCTAGTGTCAACGCATACGGCACTCCGATAATTATCAACCCGGCAAAATCAATCACGCCTACAACAAGTGCTAAAAATAATTGCCCGCGCATCCACGCGCCCATTTTCAAGCCAACCTTTTGCATTATTTCAATATAGGTTTCTCGATTTTGAATCGGTAAGTATTTGTATAAAAAATTTTTAGCGCCTTGCTCCTCCAAAAGTAAATAAAAGGTTAAAACTAAAACCGTGAACACGCCCACCACTCCACCGATAAACCCAACCGTGGTGCTATAAATTGAAGATGAAACCGTTTGCAGTTGGCTAGCCAGGGAAGTCAGACTTTGGGTGGAAAAATCTATCACATCGCGCCAGGCGCCAAAAACCGGAAAAATTTGCTTACTTAAATATGGCAAATCATACGATAAACTTCTAACTTGGGTGGCAACTGGCGGGATAATCACAAAACCAATCAGCACAAGGCAGGCGAGAATTAATAAATATACCAAAGATGTGGCAAGGGCGCGATTTATTTTTTTTGACCAAAAATCAACCACCGGTGAAAGCGCGGCTACCAATACTAAAACGATAAAAAATAAAATAATAATATCTTGCACTGACCAAACCAGCCAAACCGCAAGAAGAGCGGTAATCACTTTAAGAATTGATACCCACGAAATATCAACGATAATTTTTTTCTCGTCCATAGTTATATTTTATATTATTTATCTAAAATTGCAATTCAATATTTTTAATTACATAACTTACCCAATCCTCAACTCGGCGATATTAAAGTCTCCTTAAATTAAAACCATAAAAATAATTTTAACTTCTCATTTAAACAACTGGCGACAACTTAAATTGCGATAATTTGCGTAAGTTGTATAAATCAACATTTTAAATTTTAAATTTAAAATAGTTATTTAACCGCTGGCAAAACTAATTCGGTTTGCGTTGTCACTTTGGCATTTCCTCCTATTTGCTCAATGATTCCGCCTTTTCTGGTGAGCGCGTTTTCCAGCACATCGCTATCGCCAATGACTTTAATTACTGGCTTAGGAAAATTTTCCTCATCTAAAAAAGTATTCATCACCACTCTTTGGTCGTCAATACTGATTGCGTCAGCACCGATATTGCGCAAGGCATTGATTAAATCAATTAGTTGGACTGTTTGCAGAAACTCGCTTGGCTCAATCTGCACGCCCGGACCGACGACCTCTGTCAAGCCACTGATAATTTTTAGCTTTTCAATATCTTTGGCGATACTTTCTTCGCTGTCATTGTCTGTGCTGGCTAATTTATTTTTTTGCTCTTGCAAGTCCCTTTGCTCAGTTAAAAGTTGCTGATTAGTTTTGATTAGTTCTGAAACTTCCAGCGCGATTACACTAGACCGCTTAGGATCAATAAACTCATTGATTTTACTTTCAATTTTCAGTTGCGAAACAATCGCGTATCCTAAAATCATCGCCACAATAATTAAACTTGAGTATTTGATTATATATATTTTCATTTTGTTTTTGCGAAATTGACCGAAAAACTAGCCCCAAACTCATTGACCGTGACATCTAATTTCTCGGTATTAAAAACCAACCCCTCGCTTTTAACCCGTTTTTTAATATCTGATAAAGCATTGGCATCTTCAAGAACTTTTTGAATTTTTTTCTGATCTCCCTCCACCCGTATCACAAATGGATTGGTAATTTTTGTATTATCAACCAAAATCGTATTGATAATGCTATCAATTGAACTGGTATTGGTCAACCGCTCGTCATTGACTGAAATCGCCTGCGCATCTGCTCCCCATAAAACATTAACTAAGTCTCTGAGATCGGCTGCGTGCACTATACTATCAATATTGGGTATTTCTTTGCTTGAATCAGCCAAAGTAACAACAACCCCCTTGCCTTTTTTTTCAGTTAATCCGACTTTATCTTTTAACTGTTCCAATTCCTCAACCATAGTTTTTGCTGATTTTTGCTGGATTTTTATTTGCGCTTGCGACTCGTCAATTTCTTTTTTTAACGCTTTGATTGTATTTTTTGTCTCATCTTGATCGCGCGTTAAGGTTGCCTGAGCTTGGGTTAAACTTAAATACGGCGTCACTGGGTTTAGCACGCGAGAAGGAGTGGTTTTAAATTGAACCGCAAAAAGCCAGCCAATGCCGATACCGACAATAGCGAGCATAATCGTCATCTGAACTTTCAGTCTTTTTTCTTTGGTGAACATAATATTATTTTACACAAAAATACTGATATTATAAATTGCGCAAATTTTTCATAGATATAATTATAAATGAAATTTAATTTGAAAGCAAAATTCATTGCCCCCGAGAGAAAACTAGCCTCTACCCAAAATAGAAATTTCTTATTTTCTACCTATAATTGTCTCTGCCCTCACTGTGAGTCGAACACAGATCTAGAGCTTAGGAGTCTCTTGTTCTATCCATTGAACTATGAGGGCTAAAAATGTTAATCGCCTCTCTAATTTGAAAAAAGTTTAAGTTGGTCGGGGATGCGAGACTCGAACTCGCGACCTCGTGCTCCCAAAGCACGCGCGCTACCAACTGCGCCAATCCCCGTAAATGTGATTGCGATCTTCCAACAACGCCATCTTATTGTGACGCTATATTAACTGTTTGCCAATAGGCGAAAATTTATTTGCTCCCGAGTTCAATTAACCGTTGCGCAATAAATTTTGCGATATTTACCCCACTAATCTTTTGATGCAAAATCAAGCTACAAGCCGTGTTGATTTCGTTAAGCACAAATCCTTTGGGTGTTGAAAAAATATCAATAAAAAATATTTCTCCATTAAATACCCGAGCTGATTTTTCAGCTAAATTTAATAATTCTTTGAGTGGATTGCGATATAATTTAATATTGGGATTCAAACAAACGCTACACTTCCACCCATTACCCGGCTCATCAAAAAAAACCGCGCCTGCCAAGGCTTTAAACTCAATTACTATTATCCGACTGAGCCTGGTATAATCAACATATTTTTGGCAAATAACTTCATCGGCTGGGATCGTATTAATGTTGCCAAGCTCGCTCAGGTTATCTTGACGAAAACAAAAAGCATATTCTCCTTGCCCTTTGCTTGTGAGTGGTTTAACGATTACTTTCCCCCATTGCGGTATCAGCTCCTCCACTTTTTTCATCGCCTCGCTTTTTTTGATTTTAATCGTTATTGCGCAAGGCAAGTCATACTTTTCCATCTGGATGCAAGATAAATACTTTTGACTGGTAAGCTTGGTTGTTTCTGGATTGTTATAAACTCTATACCCTTTATCTTCAAGCTTTTTTAAAATTCTATAAACCTGACCCGGATGAGCTGTGCGGGTGTGAATGGTAGTATTGCTAGGCTCCAATTTTTTTTCTTGTAGCAATTCTTCAACTTTAATTATGGTTGTCAAAAAACAATTAAAACCGGCTGATATAATTTCATCAGCTATCATTGAGCTATATTTATAGCCCTTGGAAGTATGAATAATAACAAAATTTTTTATTTTTCCCTTTTAATTTGAATTGTAAATATATTTTACCAGAAACGAAATTATAATTCAACCATATAAAAAATCCGACGGGGCAAGCTCCGCGGTATTCTTTACTGCGCCATCCGTCATCCGCCAACTGGCGGAGGCGAAGTGATGGCTTCATCCTCGGAGCAAGCTCCGAGGTATTTGCCGTCTTGTAATAAAATATATTAAATCTGTCTACCGTGTGTCAATCACAAAAACGCCATTGCCGATTCTGCTCGAGATTGGCAACTCGCGAATCCAGCCATAATCTTTATTCATATATGAAGTCGCGCCAATTACCATAATGCCTTTTACGTCTTTCATTTTTGGCGTCAATCGTTCGTATTTTATATTGTAATAAGCTGGCGCCTCGTCTCCGTCCCACCAATAATCCAAATATATTTTTTCGCCTTTGAGCTCCTTTGTTTGGTAAATTTTAATCCGCTTTAGCTCCTGCCCCCAATCATAGTTTGAATCCAGGAGATATTGGTAGCCATGAGTAGTCCCAACCAACGAGCTAAAATAAGTGATATGAAATGGAAAAACCGCTAAACTTTCAAGCATAAAAAGTATTATCAATAAAATAATCAAATTTTTAATTTTGAAATGTAATTTTGAGATTTGTATTTTGAGATTTGAAATATAGTATCCCCAAAACCCCAGCAAAACAAATACTAAAGGATAAATCGCCAGCAAATGCCTGGCGCCAAGATTTGCTTTGGATGTCATTGAAAACAGCAAAAAAATAATTGCGCTAACTGAAAACAATGTCAACGAAAAATCAAAATGAAACGCCCGTTTAATTTTTACGATCATCAATCCAAGCAAAAGCACCAACGAAATCAAACTGGTTTTCATCACTAATGCCAAAGGAAAATAATACCACCAGCCACTTTGGTTAAATTCCCCCATTAAAAACGAGCTGTGCCCGCTCGCCACATGACCTAAAACCAAAACTAAACCCTTGATATAATCTGGCGCGTAGAAAAATTTAATATGCGGGAAATAAGCCAGCGTGATTATCACCCAATGCACTGCTAACGCTAAAATAATTAATAAATATAGTTTTTTCAGCTCTTTTTTCCAAGCAAATTTTTTAGTATATAACCAAAGTATCAGCCCGACAAATGCGATCGGATAAAAAATTATCGCAGTATATTTTGACAATTGGAGCAATCCCATTAAAAAACCAAAAATAAACGTATTTTTGATATTTGGCTTTTTGAAAAAATTCCCCATCCACCACACCGATAAAAGAAAAAACAAAGTGACGCTAATGTCAGTGTTGGTAAGCTTGCCATGGGCGAGCATTATTGGTTCAAACGCCACGAGAGTGGCAGACAATAGCCCGCCGCGCGTGCCCCAAAACGATTTTGAAATAACATAAACCGCGACGGTGAGTGTAAGCGTTAGCATAATTGTCATCAGCCGTCCGGACAAAATCATTTGATCAGCGTTATTGCCACTTGAATATAAAAGTTCTTCTCCGAACTGACGCGCTGGCTTCCAAGTGTCGGTTTTAAAATCCCCTGCCTCGCTCCAAAGCGCGTTAAAATCGTCGGGCAAGTTGATTTTTTGAAACATCAGCGGAATCGCCACCAGCATTTTTTGCAGAGGCGGATGTTCGGGATTAAAGCGAAAATCGTGAAACTTTAAATAAGTATAACCAGCTGGCAAATGAACATTTTCGTCAGTTGTCGCGCTGTCATATTTAGCTTCATAAAATAGGACAAAAAATTGCAAAGCTAAAATCAAAATCAAAAGTAATGTCCGTCTCATAATTTTATGATAGCACAAATTCGCGTTTTGGTTAACTTTTCACCTGCCTTTTGTCGGTCACCCGAAAGCCCATATAACGCCCGAGCATCAGGCGCGTTTGGGCGTCAATAGCTGGAATAGATGAAAATAAAATTGCCACAATTGGAATCAAAATCCATTGGGCAAGCATATAAAACGATTTAATCGGATGAAAATTTTTCGGACGAGGAGGTAATAATTTCATAGAAATAATCGCTGAAACCATTAGCCCGACCCAAGCAAATCCAAGCAGACGCGTTGCGTAGACCCTGACATTGAAAACTAAAATTGTTTGATTGACATCTGGGCTCATCAGTAACGGCAACCAGCCGACAATCGCGATAAAGATCGAAGCGGTTGCCCATGAAAAATTATTTTCCAAAAAACGAAAAGCTTTGGTAAATTTATCCCAGAAACGGATATTATTGCGCGTAAAAGTTTGGCTTAAAATAAACGGCGCGTGCTCAATCCCATACGCCCACCTTAATCTTTGTTGGTATTGATTTTTTATGGTGTCTTTTATATTCTTCCCCATCACCGCATCCATATATACTGGCAAAAATAACGGCACCACTCGGTGGTGTCCGCCCAGCCGATAATAAGCGCGCCAAAATTGTCGCGAGTCCTCATTGACTACTTGGCAATTCCAATAATCCATATCCTCAAGTGTTTTCAAACACATTGAATGGGTGGAAAAATTAATCAGGCGCCACGGACGCGTTGACTCTATTATTTGCCAAAACGAAGAACCAAAAGCTAAAATGCGGGCGATAACTGTGGCGTGCCATATATTATTGGAATATATTGGGATAGGCTGGAAACTGCAACGAGTACGGTCAGAAGTGATGATAAAATAATAAGACAAGCAATTAAAATACTCTTGATGGAAACGGGTATCTGCGTCAGCAGTGGTAACGATAACTTGTTCTGGCTTAATTTTCTTGTCGCGAATTATCTTTGATAAAATTTCAGCTGCCCAAGTAGCGTTTGCGCCCTTGCCCGCCATTTCTCCCAGCGCTAATTTATGCGAAGTAACAATAAAATCAAAAAAATGCTTTTGATATTTATCTTTAAGGTGCTTGACTAAAATTTTTGCATTTTCTTTATCGCGGTCCTCTGTGGCTAGCACTAAGATAATTCTATCACCCGACGTATGGGCGTTAACGATTGATTCAACCGATGGCTCAACTATATCAATGCTTTCTTTATAGTTGGTAAAAATAACTGCGTGCAACAGATTTTGCCTAGGCAATTCAGCCAACTTTTTTGACCAATCAATCAACAACTGTTTTTTCATTTTTTGATAGCCAGAAAAAAGATGAAGCCCCATAATAATTGATTTATAGACCCAGTATAGATCAAAAAGCAAGATAAAAATTATCACCGGAATCGGCGCGATGAATGTAAAAATAATTGGGAGAATAATAGCGCTCCAAGTTAACGCGCCTGGCAGAATTTCAAAAAACCTAATCAAAAAAACTTTTTTCATTTGGTTAATCCAATGAGTAAGAATATATTTAACACTAAAATAATGTCAGCGGTAAAAATTAAAAAATAACTAGCCAGACGATGTTTACTGAAACTAAAAATTGCCAATATGGCGTTAAACACAAAAATTCCGAGCGACAAATATACCACTTGCGGATAGCTAGTAAAGTTTTGGTATTCGTAGTAAAGGTAGCCAACGCAAAAACCACCGACGATAAGCAATACCATATTGATCCAATTTTTGATAAATTTTAGCATATGATTAGGGTTGGTTTAGCCGGAGGCGAGATTCGAACTCGCGACTTGCTGTTTACGAAACAGCTACTCTACCCCTGAGTTACCCCGGCGCAACCATCATTAGCGACAGACCGGAATCGAACCGGCGACCTTCTGCTTGGGAAGCAGACATTCTACCACTGAACTACTGTCGCTCGTATAGGGTTTGTCTGATTATACAACTTACGCAAATATCTACTTGTTATTTATCAAATCAGATAAAACTTCCAGTCTATATCGTATTTTCAGAGACTTGTAAGCGCGACTGGCGTGAGCACGAGGAATTTGCCAGCAGGTAAATATCCGAACTCTGTAAATACTTATACAGACTGGAAGATGCAAGTTGTGTAAGTCGTATACGACGTTACTTTCTTTGCGCTAATCCCACGGGTTTTGTTTCATACTCCAAAATTTTACTTGAAATTTCCGCTGACCATTTATCTTGGATCCAAGTCTACAATTTACAAACCGTATCGCCTTCGCGCACTTTGTCTGCGACTTTGATACCGACCGCCTCGCCTGTTTTGGCGCTTTCCACTGATTTGTGATCAAGCTCCAAACTTTCCACTGTTTGCTCGATTTGGGTGGTCGCGCCGTTAATCGCGATTTTGTCTCCCACTTTTAATTCTTTGGAAAGCTCGATGATGCCAACACCGATTTTCGCAAAGAAATGGGAAATTTTACCCACCTCTTGACCTAGTTTTTTTTCTTCGGTCATTTTACTTCTTTCTCCCCTTTATTATAGATTTTATTATAGCGATTCTTGTGCAAAATAGCAAAGCCTTTTTTATTTGTACACTATTCACAACATACGCAATTTGTATCTTTTAAGGTGGCGAATGTCATTTTTAGCTTTTTACTTTTCGTTTTTCACTAATGATTAGACCGTGTCAAGTAGCCAAACTATCTAACCCAACTCGACCGATTGGGTAATTAGAAAATCTAACTGAAATGGATTTCCTAAGTGGTTTTTTTTGTTCGTTTTTAGCTTGTTTGGTTTGAT
>Ga0210006_1000184_pt1 | contig 53476 bp, 54 predicted proteins | sample CryGey02umfilter_2_FD_185452 | JGI IMG/M metagenome (GOLD analysis project Ga0210006, IMG submission 185452) | Groundwater microbial communities from aquifer in Utah, USA - Crystal Geyser 4/10/14 0.2 um filter (SPAdes) (version 3) | ecosystem: Environmental > Aquatic > Deep subsurface >... | reverse complement strand
CTCTTGACCCGTTTGAACAGCTAAAAAAGGGGACTGATACTGGAGTAAGAAATACGGTTTCAGAAATACAAGGCGCAGTAATAAGATATTATGCAATAAAAAATCAAATGCCATGGTGTGCCGATGCTGCCTGTGACACGTTTGAAGATGGTTTAGCGGATGTTGTTACCGCTACTACAGCTAATACAATGACAAATACTATAGCTAACATCGTTACTTCGGGTGAACTAAAAACTGATTTTGCTACTTTGGCAGGTACAGCAACATTGACTAAAATCGTTGTCTTTGGCTCTAATAGTGCCGCGACTGTTCAGGTGTGCTATAAACCGACAGCTAAGTCTTTTACAAATGATCCTAATACTAAGTTTAGCCCAACTGATGGTGCTGACACGTGTGTAAATACCGGTGACCCAACAACAAATACTTGTCTCTGGTGTGTAAAATAAGTCAATGAACAGAAAAGCTTTTACCTTAATTGAACTTCTTCTTGTTATTATTATCTTGGGTGTTTTAGCTACTTTAATTATCGGAAATTTTTTCACCTCTCTTAAAAAAGGCCGTGACGCGAGAAGAAAAGGAGACTTGGAACAGATTCAACGAGCGCTTGAGATGTACTATGAAGATAAAAAGGCTTATCCTGTTACGGCTGGTTTGACTTTTGGAGGCAAGCTTTGTGAGAATAACCCTTGTGGTGCATCTGATAAAGTTTATATGCAAAAAGTCCCTAATGATCCCATATCAGGTAAAAATTACGAATATCTTTCTGCTGATGGGACGGATTATAAGCTGTTCGCTTGTTTAGAAAATGATCAACAAATCCTTCCTTACGAATCATCTGGTTATTCGCTGACTTGCGGCAACTGTAAAAATCAAGCCGGCGGAACAGTCGTCTGTATCTGGGGTATCTCTAGTCCTAATGTCAATCCTTAACCTTTTTTAAAAGCTCAGTTTTAAAATCTATCGCTTCCTGATAATTAGGTTTCAACTCTATTGATCTATTGATGTTTCTTAGCGCCTGATCTTCTAAAACTAATGTTTGGTAAAAAAATGACAGATAATAAAATAGCTTTGGGTCATTAGGAGAAAGTTTTACTGCTTGATTTAAGGATTCTATTCCTTTATGCAATTCTTTCTTATCTAAAGTAGATTGATAAAATAAAAGTTGATTTTTTACTTTAGTTTTCCAGTATAAAATATTAGCTGGCGAAGATTTTAAACTCATTTCGTTGTAATACTGGCTGGTCGTTACCAATTTTTTGGCAATTTCTTTTTCTTTTTGATAAGAAGCGAGAACCGAGAGATAGGCTAAAGCGGTCGATAATCTATCCGCATAAACCGGTTCTTTTCTCAAACTGTAGGCACGCTCCAAATCATAAACAGCCTGCTGGTAGGAATTGGATTGAGGATTAAGATATTGAAGAGCTTTGGCATAATAACTATCGGCTAACCAATAGATAGAAATAGAAAAGAGAAGATAGAGAGTAGAGGATAGGAGAAGAAATAAAACTCCCCATTGGTAAACATTTAAGTTTTTAGAAGAGATTGCTTCGTCACTCGCTTCGCTCGTTCCTCGCAATGACACAATGAATGCTGGAATCAAATAGAAAAATAAATTAATCGTCGTTGTTGAGAAGCCGAAGAAATTAGTGATCAAAATCGTTAACCAAGCAAGAAGAAGAAATGGATATTTTGGATTTTGAAATTGATTTAAAATTTGAAATTTGAAATTTGAAATTTTCAATGAATAATAAATAAATGAAAATATTAATAATAAATAGCTTCCTATCCCAATAAATCCAGTAGTCGCTAAATAGTTTAAGTATTCGTTATGCGCTTTGTTATAAATAAAGTCCCACTCAGAAGTAAGATTGTGTTCTTTTGGTCTGACAAAATAATAACTATAGGCAAAAGTTTCCACTCCGGTACCAAACAATGGATATTTACGTCCCAAATCAATGGCGCCCTTCCAGACGATTTTCCGGATATCTAGGGACTCGGTAACGCTTGGATTAGAAGTTGGAGAGTGGTTGTTGGAAATTGGAAAATAGTTACGAAAATAGAAGATAGAAAATAGAAATATAATACAAATTAAAAGCAAAAAAAACTTATACTTTATGAGGATTTTTTTTATTAAAGAAAAATAACGGTAAACAAAAAAAATTAATAAACCAATAACGACTGATATTAATGCCGAACGGGACTTAGTAAAAAGAATTGTTAAAAAATTTAATAATAAATAAATAGCTGGTAAATAAATATTTTTGATTTTTGATATTTGATATTGATTAATAAGGAAGTATATTCCGATGAAAAAGTTTATTGCTAAATAGGCACCCAGCCAGTTAGGCTGACCTAAAGTAGAAAACATCCTTTCGGCCGGATTAAAAACATTGGTTTCTGTTGACCAACATAGATTATCAAACCGCTTCATAAAAATTAGGCAGGTCAAGTCGTGACCAAACTTACCTGGCAAACCCCATAAAATCACGAGAATTGAACTAAGAAGAGAAATTTTTAATATTTTTTTAAAATCAACCTGATTGGAAACAAAACCGTAAAAAAGTATGATATAACTTAAAATAGAGAGAAGACCACCGTTAAAGCGACCATAATAACCAAAAAGGGAAGTATGGCGGTCAATGGAAAAAACCGTCGAAAGCACTTGTGAAAGAAGAAAGAGAAAAATAGCCGCGTCAAGAGGCGTTTTATTAAAAATAATTTTTTTGGCAAAAATCATTTTTAGCAGCCAAAAAAAAGCGATCAGAACTGTAATTAGATAAATAAAAAGCATTTTGTTAAATTCGAAGAGCTCTGAGGTATTGGGTAACATTATCAGAGGAGTTAACAAAAAAAGCAAACAATATAAAAATTGAAGAATTTTATTAATCATGAAGATAAATCTAATTGATTATCTAAGAAAAATCAAGCTACCTTTTTTTACTAATTTTGAAATTTATTTTGATTTAGGAACATCTATCACTAAAATCGCTATTAAAGATAAAGGAATCATCTTAAAAGAACCGTCGTTTTTGGCTCTTAACAATAAAATCAAAGACTATCTTTTTTTTGGCGCCGAGGCAAAGACTATAATCGGAAAAACACCTGATTTTATAAAAATTGTTAGACCGATTATCGCTGGTGTTATCTCTGATTTCGATGCCGAAGTGGTTCTTTTAAAAAAATTCTTAGAAAGATCGGTCTATCTGTATTTTTCAAAACAACTGGTAAAACCTCTTTTGACTGCGGTCGCCATCACCCCTTCTATTGCCACCGAGATAGAGCAAAAAGCCGTTGAGGAAGCCCTTTTGAAAGCCGGGATGGCCCAGGTTTATCTGATTGAAAAACCCTTAGCCACGGCGACTGGCTGCGGCATCAATATCTTTTCCCACCAACCCTACCTGATCGCTGATTTAGGTGGCGGTCTGTTTGAACTGACAATCGTCGGCTCAGGAGGGATCATCGCTCAAAAAACTCTGAAAAACGCCGCTGATGCAATGAATAAAATCATCTATAACTATCTCTATCTTAAGTACGGTTTAATTTTGGGTGAAGCCACCTGTGAAGAGCTAAAAATAACTCTTCTTAACTTTTCCGACGAAGAAAAAATCTTAACCATCAGAGGCAAGTCGCTTGAGACTGGCCTTCCCAAATCAGTAAAAATCAAAACCAGCGATATCAAAGAGTCTCTCCTTGTCAATTTTAATCAGTTAGTTGACGCAATTAAAGAGTTGATTGAATCATCACCGCCTGAAGTGGTTGATGAGATTCTTCAAAACGGCATTATCTTGACCGGTGGTTTAGCCAATATAAAAGGAATTGACAAGTTTATTGCTAATGAAATAAAAATCAAGACGATTATTGCCGAAAATCCTGATTTGGCAACGATTACCGGTATAATGAAAATAACTAAAAATGAGGAGAACTTTTCTAAATTAATTATTAATCGGTCTTAAAATCTTATGATCACTTTTCAAAAACTGAGAGACTTTCTTAATCAAGCTCTTGTCTATGAGCGATTTTTTGACTTAGGCAGGATTGATCTTTATATGGCTAACGGCTTGGTCTATAAAGGTGAGAAAAAGATTGTTAAAGTCGGTCTGGCCGTCTCGGCTTCTTGGGAGGTTTTTAAAAAAGCAGTTAAAACTCGTTGTCAGGCTTTGATTGTTCATCATGCCTTTAATTTTCCAGTCGGTGTCAAGTATGACCAACTTTTCCAAGACCGGTATTCATATTTAGTGAAAAATAATCTATCTTTTTTTGGCTATCATTTTTTGCTGGACAGTCATCCAAAATTCGGTCATAATGTTTTGATCATTAAAGAAATCGGTGGGGAAGTGGAAAAACCTTTTTTGCACAAAGGCGATCCCTGGGGATATTTTGGAAAACTAAATAATGTTTCGTTAACGGAAATCATTGATAAATTAAAACCAAAATTAAGTCCGGCAATGATCTTGTATGATTTTGGTCCGAAAAATATTAATCGGGTAGTGGCAATTTCAGGAAGAGGGACGCCGTTGCCTTCTGACATCCAATATCTAATTGATAATAAAGTTGATCTATTTATAACCGGAGAAAACTCTGAATGGATCAGGGAGATATTCCGCGAAGTAAAAATCAATTACCTGGCCGGCGGACATTATCATACGGAAAGGTTTGGGATACTGGCGTTGGAAAAACTCATCAAAGAAAAACTTAAAGTAGAAACAAACTTCATTGAACTAGAAAACAATATTTAAGGTTGCATTTTAGAAACCATTCATATAGAATTTAATCTGCTCAATTTTTTGAGTATAGATTTTTTGCACTTTGAAAATTCAGGTAGTTTTTCTTTGCCAATTTAAATCAATTTAGTATAGTAATCGGGTTAGGATTGTACCCCGCAATGGCGGGGCAAACTTTTTTTAAGAGTTTGATCCTGGCTCAGGATGAACGTTGGCGGCGTGCTTGAGATATGCAAGTCGAACGCCCCACCGCAAGGTGGGAGTGGCGGACGGCTGAGTAACACGTAGGAACCTACCCCTAAGTAGGGGATAGCTTTTCGAAAGAAGAGATAATACTCTATAGTCTCCGACTTTTTGTTGGAGTAAAGGATGTAACTATTTGCTTAGGGATGGGCCTGCGGCCTATCACGGTAGTTGGTGAGGTAACGGCTCACCAAGCCTATGACGGGTAGCTGGTCTGAGAGGATGGTCAGCCAGAGAGGGACTGAGACACGGCCCTCACTCCTACGGGAGGCAGCAATCAGGAATAGTCGGCAATGGGCGAAAGCCTGACCGCGCGACGCCGCGTGTAGGAATAAGTTCTAACGAATGTAAACTACTGTGGTAGGGGAAAAAATCCCGCTTAGCGGGACTGATTGTACCCTACTAGAAAGGGGCCGCTAACTGCGTGCCAGAAGCGTCGGTAATACGTGGGCCCCAAACGTTATCCGGTTTTACTGGGTGTAAAAGGTCGCGTAGGTGGTCCGATAAGTCCTATTTTAAATTCTTCGGCTAAACCAAAGAAAAGGATAAGATACTATCGAACTTGAATTTACTTTAGGGAGAATGGAACTCAGGGAGGAGTAGTGAAATGCGTTGATACCCTGGGGAACACCAGTGGCGAAGGCGATTCTCTAAAAGTTTATTGACACTGAGGCACGAAAGCTAGGGGAGCGAAGCAGATTAGAGACCTGCGTAGTCCTAGCCCTAAACGTATGTCTGCTAGCCGCACTTCCTCCGACTTAGTCGGGGAGGGTGTAGCGAAGGCAACCCGTTAAGCAGACCACCTGGGGAGTACGGCCGCAAGGTTGAAACTCAAAGGAATTGGCGGGGAGGCACACAACCAGTGGAACATGTGGTTCAATTCGACACGAACCGAAAAACCTCACCAGGGTTTGACATGCTATCGTTTATCTTGCTAGAAATAGTAAGAAATCCGCAAGGATGATAGCACAGGTGCTGCATGGCTGTCGTCAGTTCGTTCCGTGAGGAGTACCCTTAAGTGGGACAACGAACGCAACCCTTGTCTTGTGTTATATATTTCACAAGAGACTGCCCCGACGTTTCGTCGGGAAGGAAGGTAAGGCAGACGTCAAGTCAGCATGGTCCTTATGTCCTGGGCTACACACATGTTACAATGAGAAATGACAACGAGCTTTGCTAGCAGGTAACTGTAAGCAAATCTCTGAAAATTTCTCTCAGTGGGGATTGAGGTCTGCAACCCGACCTCATGAACGCGGAATTGGTAGTAATCGCGGATCAGCATTGCCGCGGTGAATACGTTCTTGCCTCTTGCACACACCGCCCGTCAAGCCAACAAAGTTGAGATCATCTGAACCCCGATTTAATCGGGGGAGGATAATTTCGGCGATGGGGGTTAAGTCGTAACAAGGTAACCGTTTTGGAAGAAGCGGTTGGATCACCTCCTTTCTTTTTTTTCTTTTTCCTAACCCGTTTACTAGACTAAATTTTAAGAAAGAATCTCTACCTTCATTTTTCTCATTGTTAATGAAATTTTTTTAATAAACAAGCGCTCACATCATCTAAAGTAATAATTCCTAAAATAAGTTTTCTATCATCAATAACTGGTAGGGCATAAAGTCTATATTTCAACATTTTCTTAGCGACTATTTCTTCTGGCGTTGTCAGATGAGCGATGACGACATTTTGTGTCATAAATTTATAAATTGGCATATCAAAATCTTGTAATAACATATCATGAAGGGAAAGTACTCCCACTAACTGTTCTTCTTTGTTGATTACATAAACATAGTCAAAAGTTGAATAATCAACTGTTTCTTTTTTTATCTTATTAATAAGATCTTTTACTAAGGCATTTGATTCTATGGTCAAATACTCGGTAGTAATTAACTGTCCAATCGGAGTTTTAGATAGATTTAATAAATGAAGAACTTTTTTTTTTGTGTTATCTTTGAGAAAATTGATTATTTCTTCTCTTCTTTTTGCCGGTAGAGTTAGTAAAACATCAACTGCTTCGTCAGGATCAATGTAATTTATTAGTCTGGCGGCATTTTCTGGCTTAAACTGTTTAAATAAAGCAGTTTGATAGTTAATATTCAAATTACTGATTACCTCGGCTGCTTTTTCCGTATCGAGCATTCTTAAAAACTTCCTCGCATTTAAAACATTGGTTCTTTCAAGATAATCCGCCAAATCTTCTGGCCTGATTCTTTCCAACTTCTCTTCTTTTTTTTTCAGTTTTACCTGTCCTCGAATCAACTCTAATGGCTGAATATCAGCCCAAGATAAAAAATTTGAAGTCAGTTTAATATTGAAGAATCTGATAAATTTATATATATAATCGGTCCATAATCTAATTCTTCTTACCATTCCTAAAATTCCTATATCTACTCCGGCAATATAGATTTTATCTTTTTCTTGGAGGACGACATCATTGACGCGAACGATTTTATCTCCTTTAAGGTCGATGATCTGTTTGTCAAGAAGATTTTTCACTAAATAAAGTTCGTTTTCTTCAAGATAAGAAGTCAAGAAATCTTTTTCAATGATGAAACTACTGTTAATCTTTTTTAAATAATCAATCGGGACAATAAGCTTTTGACCAGTTTTATTGCGAATAACAAACTTTGTTACTAAAGGATTTTCTGTTACTAAAAAAATAAAATCCTCTAACTTTCCTACATAAATTCCATCTTCGGTAACAACATTTTTCCGGTAGATCTCTGAAAAATAGATCATATTTATATGTTATAATAATTATAACAATTATTTATTAATAATCTGCACTCTTAGTTTAATGGTAAAACAGTTCTCTGATAAAGAACAGACCGATGGTTCGATTCCATCAGAGTGCACATTAGAATCCGTTCCCGACCGCACGATTACGGGCAGCTAAGGCAAAGTGGTAAAAATATTTTTCCCAAGACTGGTCGAAAGACTTATAAATATTATCTCCCATAAAATAATCAACCAGAAGTTCCCTGACACGCAAAATTTCTTTGAGAGAACTTTTGTTTTTCGGATCATCGATGGTAAAATCAATTAACTCCAACGCTCTATAAAAGGCATTTTTACTTATTTCCTGATTACCTTTTTTTCGCCAATTGATTGTTCGTCCTACTTCGGCTCCGATATTGGCCATTTGTTCAAGGAGAGAATACTTTTTCCAGCGAGAAATTAAATTCTTATGAAAAAGGTTCATTTTTTAACTAATTTATTAACAATAGTAATTATTTTTTTCCTTATCTTTTCATCTTCAATCCCTCGAGAAAAATTATTTAATCTCGGCCTGACATTAATAATTGAATCAAATTCAATAAAATCATCATTTTTTTGATCAGGGTAAAGATTAATCCCCCAAAGATCGTCTTGTTTTGATCCGCTATCTAATAAATATCTCTCTTCGTCGGCATGCATTTCCCCATCAATAACCATTGTCTCTTTTTCAATATCAACCACGGCTTTTACCAAACCAGCAAATATCCTAGAAGACATTTCTTTCAGTTGACTAATAGTAATAACTTTATCAATAAGTTGCATAACTAATATTATATCAGTTTGATAAAATATCATTAGGTCGCTTAGCTCAATGGCTAGAGCATTTGATTTACATTCAAAGGGTTGGGGGTTCGAATCCCTCAGCGACCACTATCCGTATCTCTTTATCGCTGTCTCAATAATTTTAAGCAGCAAATTTTCATACTCGATCCCTGCTTTCCTAGCGACCAAAGGAAAATAAGAAGCAGTTGACACTTCAGGAGGTATAATTCCAGGTGGTGAGTTGATTTCCAAAACATAAGGATTTCCTTTTTTATCGCATCTGATATCAATCCGGCACCAGTCCAATACATCAAGCGAATCCCAAACATCAAAACAAATATTTTTAATTTTTTTTTCTAATCTCTTATCAATCTTGGCAGGACAAATAAGATAATCAGCATGTCCTTGTTCCTCAAAATACCATTTGACTTCTAAAGAGTCAAAAGGCCTATATTTTTTAGGAAGAAGTTGATGATTTGATTCAATGATTGGTAAAATTACTGGCGGATTACCTAACATTGCTACGGAAAATTCTCTTCCTTCTAGATACGGTTCAAGCAACGCCGGTTCTTTAAAAACATTAATAATTTTTTTGGTCTGTTTTTTTAGTTCTTTGATATCGTAAGCAACACTTTCATTGGTAATTCCCATGCTTGATCCTTCGGCTACTGGTTTGACAAACAAAGGAAACTCTAATTTTTTCTCAAGCAATTGTTTTTCACTTTTAAAAATCTGAAAAGGTAGGGTCGGAATTTTATTTTTAATGAAAATCTCCTTCGCTTTAGCCTTATCAAGAATTAATCCTTGGGTAAGAGGAGAGCAACCGGTATAAGGAATTTTAAGCATCTCAAGTATAGCCGGAATCTGCAGCTCTCGATCTTTTCCATGTAGTCCTTCAGCGATATTAAAAACGAGGTCGATTTTTTTTCTTAAACGATATAATTTAAAATAAGCTTTTTCATCGGCTTCGATAGGATACACTTTAAAACCAAGATTCCGAAGATGTTTTATCTGCCATTTTATTGTAATAGGATCGTCAAAATCTCCTTCTATCTGATTTCTATAATCATTTGGGTCAGGATAGATATGGCGGACATTATAAAGAAAAACAACTGTTTTTATCTTCATATGAAAAATTAACTGTTATTGCCGTTTTTAGTAATCGGTAGGAGTTTTTTTCCCATAGCATCACGCATCGTATTCTCAATCAATCTTTTCAAAATCTCAATAAAGGTCACTTCATAGAGATCTAAAATACTGGCGATAGCGCATTCCAATTCTTTTGATCCAAAAGCCGGGTTACTATTCGCATCAACGAAAAAATATCGACCAGATTGATCTAATCGGATATCAAACTTTCCATAATCAAACATCTCGGCCACTTCAAAAGCTTTTTTTACATACTCCTTGAGGATTGAATCGCTATATTTTTGATAGTAAAAAGGTTCTACTTTACTTTCCAACCATTGATCTTCAAAAGTAGCAAAGATATACTTTTCATTTGGCTTATTAAACCTTTTTTCAGCCAGATAGACTTTTTTATTCAATCCTTCAAGAAGAATGGCTGTAATTTCCCGACCTACTATAAACTCCTCAACTACAACAGGTTGGTTATATGTTTTAATTAAAAATTTTAGCCGTTCTCTTAAATGTTTTTCATTTTCTGAAACTGCCTGACGGGTGATTTCAACAGCTCCGTGAATTTCATTGAGTTTTGAGATAAGAGGAAATCTCAAAGTCGAGTCGATTGGATCAGTATAAGAGTTAAAAAGTTGATAGTTGGGGACGGGGACACCGTTTTGCTGAAGCAATTTTTTTATAATAAATTTATTGTAAGACAAAGACTCGCCTAAAATTCCTGCTCCGGTATAAGGAATTTCTAAAAGCTCCAGTAAGGCCGGTACGGTTGAAGCGAGATACTCATTACCTCGTACAGATGCCGTTAAGTTAATAACAAGATCTACATTACTTTTGCGCAATCGATAGGCTAAAAGTTTGTTTGCTGGATATAAGACTGGTTTTATTTTTAGTTTTCGTAAATAATTAGCGATCACTTTGGCATCTCGAAAAGCATCTTTTTCTGTCAAATATTGAGCTTCTGTTGGGAAGTATTCTCTCTTAACTTCAGAAAAAATAATCGCCGCAGTTTTTGGATGAAGAAGAATTTTTTTCATGATTAATAAATTATTAAAGTTTTTTTAAAAATGTCAAGCATTTTTTTTCTTTTTCAAAAATTCTCAAGGTTTTTTTTCTTAAACTCGAAGGCAAAGAATATGAACTGTGTATACTAAAATATTCTTTAATCAATTTTTCTTTCTTTTTTTCCGCTTCTTCTAAAAACAGAGATTTAAATTTATAGATGAGTTCGCCTTTGACGCCATTTTTATAAGCAAGATAAAAAGCCAGTAGCTGCTCATCTCGACCCAAGCCACTGCCTCCATAAGCGCTAATATTGTTCTCTCCATTAAAGAGAACATAGTATTTTTCTTTTTTAAAAGAAAGCATGTCATTGTTATAAAAACCGACTCTCTCCGGCGAGATACCTAAGGCTTTAAAAAAAATATACATCCGAGCGCATTTTTCGCAGACTCCGCACCAGCGTTTTTTCTTAGCCGCTTCTTCTTCAGAAAAACAAGACATCTGAAAACGACCGATCTCTGGATAACGATGATGAAGAATATAGGTGATAAATATCTCATGAATTGGCTCAACTAGACTGCCAATATGAGTCTGAATAAAAAATAACTGAGGAATATCTTGTAAAAGCTGCATTGCCGGGACACTTTGCTCAAAAACCGGATTGACCAAATAGTTTTCTTTGTCTCTAAGACAAAAATTGCAACTTTGTTCATTGCCAAAAAAAAGGTAGCGAGCTTGATGATAAAAATAATAAGGAACAAGAATAAAACTATACTGTGATAAAATGATATCCCAACCCCAACAAAGATCTATCGCTTGCCGAAGCCGACCGATTGACAAAGGAAAAAAATCAACCTCTTCGTTAAATTTTTTATAAAATTTATCGGCCAGTCTTTTTTTATGAGCATTTTCAAAAGCGCTTTGCGGCTCTCTCATAAAAACAAGAATCGGGGTGACCGCTAATTCTTTTAATAAACCATAAGTTAAAAGACTATCCTTACCAATAGAAAAAAGGAGAATGGCTTTTTCTTTTAACTGTTTTTTTACTTTTTTTCCTGAGTTAGTAAAATTAAGTCCGCGAAACTGCGTCTGAAAATTAGCATTGTAAAAATTTTTTAATAGTTCAGAAGTATAAAGACTTTTTTCTTCAAAAATATTCATCGGAATGGAATATAAAAGCATTTTAAAAAAAATTGACTCAATTGGCGGATGAGGAAAGTGATAAATAATCGAGGAACTTTCAACTAAAGGCAAGTGCCAAGTAGCAATATAGGTAACACTATCAGCAAAAGTTCGGTGAAGGCTTTTAGGAAATTTATTCCAGATATAGGCAGGATAACGAAGGAGATATTTTTTCTTTTTTATTTTTATTTCAACTCCGGTTCTTTTGATTTTTCGAAAAACGTGAATGGAAGAATTTGACATTTTAATGCTGTATTTATTATTAAATAATTTATTTAAAAGTCAAGGGCTATTTAATTGAAAATTATTTCTGTTATACTCAAATTATGAAACCAAGTTTTCTTCAATATTTTAAGGATTCTCTGAAAAATTTCCTGGAAGTAGTTGTTAATCTCTTCATCTTCTTGCCATATTTTTTTTCTGTTTCCACTTTATTAAAAACCCTTTTTTTTCCTTGGAAAAATTTAATCGTTGTCAAAAAAACAGAGGGCTTTGCCTTTAATGAACTTTTTAACCGTCTTGCTTTTAATCTTATTTCACGGGTGATTGGTTTATTCATGAGGCTATCTGTTATTACTTTTTATTTCCTTTTGCAAACTTTTTTTATGTTTTCTCTTCCTTTTCTCGCTCTTATTTTTCTCCTTCTATCTCCTATATTCTATCTCTTATCTTCTATCTGTAAAACTCCTGATGAACGAAAACAACTATTAAAAGAAAAATTTATATCCCCTCATCTTTTAAAAGAAGAAAACAAAGAAAAAGTCGAGACTTGGTTTGAGATTTATTATCAAAACTGTCTTAAAAAAAATTCTTGGTGGAAACTACCCAATCTTTTTTCCTTTCCTCCGTTAGCACGCGATTGGGCCGTTGGTTATACACCCATTCTTAATCAATACTCAACCGATCTCGCCACCTCTTCTTATCTCCATCATCTTAAAAATATTGTTAATCGAGAAAAAGAAATTTCGGAAATTGAAACGATTCTTTCCAAAAACGCCGAAGCTAACGTCGTTGTCGTTGGTGAAGAAGGAGTTGGTAAACATACGATTATTGATGCTCTCGCTAAAAAAATTTATTTGGGAAAAACCAATCAGCAATTAATCTATAAAAGAATTCTAAAACTTAATCTTGAAAGGATTTTGATGGAATTTATTGACCAAAAACAACGAGAAAATTTTTTTGAAGAACTTTTAAAGGAAGCCAGCGATGCTAAAAACACGATCCTTTTTATTGACGATTTGGAAAAATATCTTTCTAACGAAATCGGTAAGATTGACCTGACAACCTCTATTAATAAATACGGGAAAACCAACCAACTACAGATTATTGGCATCACCACTCCTTTTTTCTACGAAAAATATATTAGAACCAATGAAAAAATCAATCGTCTGTTTAGTAAAGTCGATGTCTATGAAGTTTCAAAAACTGATGCCTTAAAAATTATTCTTAGTGCTGTTTTTGATTTTGAAAAATATCATCAAGTCACCATCCCTTACGAGACGGTTGAAGAACTGATAGAAAAAAGTGGGTTTTATCTTACTTATATTCCTTTTCCAGAAAAAGCCGTTGATCTTTTAGATCAAGCCTGTGTATTAACTAAACTAACTAAAACAAATCAAAATATTGTCTATCCACAATTTATAGACAAGGTTCTCGAAGAAAAAACCCATATCCCAGTCTCCTTAACTTCCCAAATGAAAGAAAAACTTTTGAATTTAGAAACTCTCCTCATGTCACAAATCATCCAACAAGATGAAGCCATTAAAGATTTATCCTCAGCCCTTCGCCGCTCATTCCTCCTTCTTGGTAAACGAAAAAAACCCCTGGCTTCTTTTTTATTCTTAGGTCCAACCGGAGTCGGGAAGACCCAGACTGCCAAAGCCGTCGCCCAAACTTTTTTCTCGACAAAGGACACGTCATCGAGCCAATTTTCCCAAAAAATTAATTGGCGAGAGGATGTGTCCGAGTCAAGCCATCTGATAAGATTCGACATGTCCAACTATCAGTCCAAGTTTGATATTCCCAAATTAATCGGCGACATCACCACCAACAATCCTGGACTCTTATCCAGAGCCATCCGCGAACACCCTTATGGAGTTTTGCTTCTTGATGAAATCGAAAAAGCTGATCATGATTTATTAAATATTTTTTTGACGATTTTAGACGAAGGCTACTTTACCGACGGCTTTGGCAGAAGAGTTGACTGTAAAAATTTAATAATCATTGCCACCTCAAATGCAGCTTCAGAAGCTATTTACAAAAACCCTAATCTCCCTAATATCCCTAACTATCTTATTGAGCACGAGATTTTCTCTCCTGAATTTCTCAACCGTTTCGACGGCGTCATTGTCTATCAACCTTTGACTCAACCATCACTTTTTCTCATCGCCAAAAAAATGATCGAAACCATCTCAAAAGATATTTATGCTCTATATAAGGTATATATTAAGGTTTCCGAGGCATCAATTAATCAATTAATTGAAAAAGCTTATGACCCCCGCTTCGGCGCCAGAAACTTAGAGCGGACCATTAGGACGCAAATCGAAGACACTCTGGCTAAAATCATTCTGGAAAAACCAGTCAAAGAAGGGGAAATCATCTCTTTGTGAAGCCCTCCATAAAATCTGTTATAATAAAAACATGAATTCGGGGAAACTCATTGTTATTGAAGGGACGGATGGGTCTGGTAAAACCACTCAGATAAAATTATTAACTGATTATTTTTCTCAAAATAATATTTCTTTTGCCCTTTTTGACTTCCCTCAATATGGCAAGACTTTTTTTGGCGACTTTGTTGGTCAATTTCTTAATGGTAAATTTGGTCATTTCAGTCGTATTAACCCTTATTTTGCTATGTTTCCTTACGCCGGCGACCGCTGGCAGGCAAAAGACGAAATCTATCAGGCGTTAAAAACAAAAAAAATTATCCTCTGTAATCGCTATGTATCCTCACTTGCCTATCAATTGGCTAAAATTAAAGCCAAAGAAAGAAAAGAATTCCTAAACTGGTCGGAAACTCTTGAATATAAAATCTTTAACACTCCCAAAGAAAATCTCGTTATATTTCTCTATGTTCCTCTTCAGATAGCTCAAAAATTGCTGGAAAAAAGAGGTAAAGTCAAAGATCAATATGAAAAAAATATCAGTTATCTAAAAAAAGTCGAGGAAATGTATCTCTATTTAATCAGTTTAAGAAAATACTGGGTAAAAATTGACTGCTATCAAAATGAAAAACTTCTTTCTCCTAACTTTATTCACCAAAAAATCTTGGCTGTTTTAAAAAGTAAAAGATATCTAATTTGACTTTTCCTATCTTGATTGTTATTATTGGTTTAAAGCTATGGACAAAAAATTACTAAGTTTAATTTCTATCCTTTTTTTAGCGGGAGTTCTTTTTATAAGCATTGTTGTTTTTAATAAACCAATTCAAAATTATACTCGCGCCCAGCAAGAATCTGTGCCTTCCTCTTCAGCTTCACTGATGTTTGCTTATCCTCTTTCCACCAAAGTTAATGATAAAGTTGTAGTTAATATCTTTGTTCGAAATACTAATAATGTTCCCATCGCCAATAGAATTGTCAACGTCAATACCACTTTGGGACAAATAGCCACTACCAACAGCACGACAAATAATATTGGTCAGGCGACTTTTTCCTTAATCTCAGATACTCCAGGAACAGCTGAATTAACTGCCATCATCGACAGTAATATAGAGTTGAACCAAAGAGTTACCGTTAAATTCGAATTATAAGATTCCAATCTACGAATTAATACCAATCAACGAATATTAGTAGATTAGAATAGATTAGTAGATTAGTATCTTTTATTGGTTATTTATGAAAAAGGTCACTAAAGTTGTCATTCCAGCCGCTGGTTTCGGCACTCGTTTTCTTCCCCAGACCAAAGCCATGCCCAAAGAAATGCTTCCTATTGTTGATAAACCAGTTATCCAGTATGTGGTGGAAGAAGCGATTGATTCTGGAGTAAAAAATATCATTATCATAACTGGAAGCAATAAACGCGCCATTGAAGACTATTTTGATGTCCCTTCGGAAGACTTAACTAAAAATTTAATCCAAGGAAAAAAATTTCATCTCTTAGAAGAGATTAGAAAAATCTCAGAAATGGCCAACTTTATCTATATTCGTCAAAAAGGACCTTATGGAAATGGGACGCCGATATTGACCGCTGAATCCGTGATTGAGAACGAACCTTTTGCTGTTTTGTGGGGCGATGAATTTATCTACTCAAAACCGCCCCGCTTAGCTCAGATGATAAAAGTCTACGAAAAATATGGCGGTATTGTCATCTCCGGCGTTAAAATTGACAATAAAGAAGATCTAAAAAGATATGGTATTGCCGACTTAACTCATATCGAAAAAAATGTCTATCAAATCAATAAGATTATTGAAAAACCAGAGCCGAGAGAAGCACCTTCAAATATCGCTACTCACGGTGGTTATATTTTACCGCCAGAGATTTTTAGAGCTCTAAAAAAAATCAAACCGGGAAAAAGCGGGGAGATTTGGCTGGTTGATGCTATCAATTTCTTAAAAAACGAAGGCGTTCCCCTATATACTGTGGTGATTGAAAATGGCAAATACTACGATACCGGCGATAAATTCGAGTATCTTAAAACCGTCATTGAATTTGCTCTTACCCACAAGGAAATTAATGGCAACTTCAAAAAATTCTTAAAATCTTTAAAAATATAATTGCAAAACTACTCTCACACTGATAGAATTTGTAGTTATGAATAATAATGATAAAAAAATTGAGGAGCTTTTTGATGCTGGTTGTCATTTAGGCCATAAAAAAAACCGTGTCCACCCTCAAGCCAAAAAATATATCTATTCTTTTGAAAACGGCGTTTCTATCATCGACCTAACTTATACAGTTGATCTTTTGGAAAAAGCCAAACAATTTATCAGCCAACTGATAAAAAGTAATAAAACTATCCTTTTTGTCTCCACTAAAAAAGTCTCTCTCAATCTCATTAATAGTCTTTGTCAAGCTAACAATATCCCTAATGTTACCCTAAAATGGCCAGCCGGTCTTCTCACCAACTTTGAGATGATTATGAAAAATGTCAAAAAACTTGTGACAATGAAGGAAGAAAAAGAAAAAGGGGAGTGGAATAAATTTGTTAAACACGAGCAGATAAAACTGCAAAAAAAACTGTTTAAGCTGGAAAAATTTTATGGTGGGATTATTGCTTTAAAGAAATTGCCTGATGCTTTGTTTGTCATTGATGTTAAAAAAGAAAAAAACGCCGTTAAAGAAGCCACGGAGATGAATATTCCTGTTATCGCCATTACCGATACCAATGTCGATCCGGCGACCGTCAATTACCCTATCCCTGCCAATGACGACTCTGCCTCATCAATTGAATATCTTGTTAAGGAAATTACTGAAGCGTATACTAAGAATAAATCCTAAATTCTAAGCACTAAATCCCAAACAAATCTTAAATAATAAATCACAAATTCTAAACAGTTTAGAATTTAAAAAATTGGAATTTATAATTTATTTGTGATTTAGGATTTAGTATTTAAGATTTAAACATGTACGATATAAATAAGCTTAAAATTCTTCGTCAACAAACCGGTGTTTCTTTTTCTTTGTGTAAAAAAGCGTTAGAAGAAACTAAAAATAATTTAGAAAAAGCTAAAAAACTCCTTTGCAAATGGGGAGCAGATAAAGCTCTCGATAAAACTCATAGAAAAACTTCTGCTGGAGCTATTTTTTCCTATGTTCATCATAATAAAAGAGTTGCCTCTTTGGTTGAGCTTAACTGCGAAACTGACTTTGTTTCCGGAAACAAAGACTTTCAAACTTTAGGTAACGAACTGGCAATGCAGGTCGCTTCCCTTAAGGCCGAAAAAGTCAAAGAATTACTGGAACAGGAATACATCCGCGATCCATCGAAAAAAATTTCTGACTTAATAAAAGAAGCGGTATTAAAGTTTGGAGAGAATATTAAGATAAATAGAATTGTAAGATGGAGTTTATAAAATAAATCCAAATGACAAAGCTCAAAGTTCAAAATTTAAATATTTGACATTTGTCATTTGTAATTTGTTATTTTATCTAAAATGGATCTTATTCTACAATTCAAACAGAACGCCCAAAAAGTTATCGACTCCTTAAAAGAAAACCTTAAATCCATCCGTACTGGTCGCGCCAATCCTTCCCTTATTGAAAATCTTCTTGTCGAAACCTATGGCGGTTCAACTAAATTAAGACTGATGGAGCTGTCAACCATTACGACTTCTGGACCGTCACTTTTAGTGATTGCTCCTTTTGATCCATCGATCCTAGCTGACATTGAAAAAGCAATTCTCAAATCGCCTTTAAGCTTATCACCAGCTGTTCAAGGAAACCAAATCATAATCACCATCCCTCCTTTATCTGCTGAACAACGAGATAAATTTGTTAAACTGATTGGATCAACTGTCGAACAAAAAAAAGTTAATATCAGAAATCAGCGTGACGATATTAGAAAAAAAATAAAGACTCAGTTTGAAAACAAAGAAATCTCTGAGGATGAAAAGTTCCGCCTAGAAAAAGAGGTTGATAATATTAGCCAACGTTTTATGGAAGAAATTGAGACTATCAAAGAAAAAAAAATTAACGAAGTCCTTGAGGTATAACCGCTATAACCTTTATGACGATTATAATCTTTATTCTTATCTTAAGCATCCTCATTTTAGTTCATGAACTCGGTCATTTTCTTATGGCTAAAAAGCAAGGAATTAAGGTTGAAGAGTTTGGTTTTGGCCTTCCACCAAGACTGTTTGGCTTAAAAATAGGAGAAACAATCTATAGTCTAAATTTAATTCCTTTAGGAGGGTTTACCAAACTCTATGGTGAAGAATACTACGAAATAAAAACCCATCAACAATCTGATCGCACCTTTATTAATAAAAAACCCTGGCAGAAAGCGTTAGTCGTTATTGGCGGCGTTCTTGGCAATTTTCTACTTGGTTGGTTTCTTCTGTCTTTTTTGGTTACCCAAGGAGTTCCTGTCCCTACTAATAAAGTCATTATTGATAAAGTCGTCAAAAACTCTCCTGCCGATTTAGCCGGAATCAAAGAGAAAGATGTTGTCCTTAAGTTTAACTCTCTTTCCCTAACCTCTCCAACCTCCCTAATCTCCCTAACTCAAAAATATGTTGGTCAACCGATCACTCTTATTATCCAAAGAGATGATCAAATTTTTCCCATGACCATTATTCCCCGGAAAAACCCGCCTACAGGAGAAGGTCCTTTAGGCATTGCCATTACCTCTTATCTAGAAAAAAAATATCCTTGGTATCAAGCACCTTTTTTTGGTCTTTACGAAGCAGTAAGAATTACCTATCAAATTGCCAGTGAACTATTAAGAATCATTTTTCAATTGATAACTTTTCAACACCCCCAAGTTGACGTTTCCGGACCATTAGGTATCGCCAGTTATACATCTTCCGCGATTAAATTTGGAAAAAACGCGGTTCTTGAACTTTTAGCTTTACTTTCTTTTAATCTCGCCATTATTAATATTCTTCCTTTTCCTGCTTTAGACGGCGGCCGAATGATTTTTGTTCTTTATGAAGCGGTTGCCAAAAAACGACCGAATAAGAATATTGAAAAATATACCAACTTTATCGGCATGATTATTTTGTTATCATTAGGAATATTGATAACCATTCATGATATTATTAAAATAATAAGATAATGTTTTTTACCAATATTACTATCTCAGGTGGTGTTTCAACCGGGAAAAATACTCTTTCAGACAATCTTAAACCATATCTTGAATCTCACGGATGGAAGTTCACCTCTGGCGGTCAAATCTTGCGTGATTTTGCCAAAGAATATGTCCAACCTTTAGCCAGTCTGGCTGATAAAAAAATTCATAATCTGATTGACGAAAGAACCATAAAACTTCTAAAAGAAGGCCACTATGTGATTGAAGCTTGGCTAGCTGGTTTTTTTGCGAGAAATATGAAAAATACTCTTCGAGTTCTTCTTATCTGTAAAGACAATGCTTTAAAGATTGATCGGGTCGTCAACAGAGATAAAATCTCAGTGGCTATGGCAAAAAAATATATTAAAGAAAGAGAAGAGGCTAACTTTCGTGAATGGAGAAAGTATTACGGTAACTATAATTTTTTCGATCCTAAATATTACCAACTTACTATTGATACTTACACTTCAGGTCCAATGGAGACTTTGGGAAAAGTATTGGATAAACTGGGATTTAAAAATAAATAAAATCATTTAATATTCTTCGGATTTTCTTCATCATTATCCCATTTTTTAGGATTATTTTGAATATATTCTCTAATATTATTCAATGATGATTCATTTCTGATAATATGATCGTAATAATTACGTTGCCATAAATTATTATTCAATCCGTATTTATGTATTTCAAACGTACATTTTGATTTGAAATATCGAATAATTAATCCTATTGTAGGGGTTTGATTCATCAAACCCATGTGACGATTTGATTTTGAAATTTTCATTCTCATTTCGGATTTCATAAATGAAACCCCTACAATATTTTTTTGTTTAATCACAATTATTCCATGAATATGATTCGGCATTATCTGATAAATATCTAATGTAATATTTTTGAATTTGTTTTTAATTTCCAACCAATATTTATTAACAATTTCACCATATTTGTTTAAATTCATTCTGTTGTTAATAATATTTCCAAAATATTCTTGACGATTTTTTATACAGATTGTAATGAAATACCATCCTGCTGACGAATAATCAAAATTTTTTACATGGAACAATTATTTTGTCTACCGCTTATAACCTACAAAACTATGTTTTTAGACCATTGAGACAATAAAAATTTTATGATATACCTTTATAAAATTATCTATATAAAATTATCTAATTCAAAAAATACTATCGGCCTTGACAAGAAAAAGAAGAAAAAGTAAACTACTATCGATGTCTACTGAAAAAAAGGGAGATATAGATTTCCACCTTTAAAGGTTATTTTAAATGGTCCTGCTAAAGATGCTACGTCTAATGAAATGCGAACAGGAATTGCTGCAATAGCATTATGCTATTCATCAGCTGCTATAGGTTTTTTACATTTACCTCCTGGTTTTTTAGCATTACCTATTATATACGGAGGAGAGACGATAAGGCAGATGGCATTATCCAAATCCCACACTCTAAAGGATATTCTTAATTGTCCTCCTAAAGATCCAATGTCTAATGTTAACCGAACGTTAATTGACTCAATTGCATTGGGCTCTTCAGTTGCTTTAATAGGTTTACTTCATGCCAATCCTACTTTTTTTATATTACCTGGGTTATATTTCGCTGAAATGGTAAGACAACCAATTACTGCTTTAAAGAAAAACAAGAAAAAATAATCTTCAAACAAAACACATTAATCCATTACAATGTTTTAAATCATTGTAATGATTATATTCCTGTTTCTTTTTTTCTTTCGAAGGCCATTTTATCTTTCCAAGCCTGACTCCAATTAACCCCGTATTTTCCCGGTCTATTAAATGTCAGTAATATCTCTTCGAAAAATTGACTGATCTTTTCGCCTCGTAATATTTTTTTTAATATAGGCACAATCCCTTTACTTTCTTCTGTTAATAAGCGAAATTTAAAAACAGTTGAAGCGGAAACTTTTAATACCTCACAAATAATTCTATAATCGATATTTTTTGTCAAAAGATAAATGATAGCTATCCTCTTGGCGACCATTATCCTTTCGGTCGAAGAAAAAACATCATTAATTAATCTTTGAAATTCTTCTTTGTTTTCTCGCTTACCAACCACTTCAAAAAATAAACTAAATAGTTTTTCTAAAACTTCATCGTCGACTTTGTTGCGCGATATCATCGGCATATTACAATGTTTTAAAACATTAAAACAAATTTGTCTATAGACTATAACCTACAAAAGTATATAAACGGAGTAGCAGAATAAGATTATTTTCTCGATATACCCTTTAATTTAATGATGCTAATGTTTAATCGGTCAAACAACTCATAGTTTTCCACTTTATAAACTTTATAGACTTTATAAACTTTATAACTTATAATGTATTTTATGCTTTATTCCAAACTTTTCGGGAAAACGAAAAAACAATCAAAGAAATATGATTCAGTCAACGCTACTTTGCTTATAAAAGCTGGATTTATCGATCAGGTAATGGCGGGAACATACACCTATCTCACCCTTGGACTCCGAGTTTTAACAAAAATTGAGCAGATTATTAGAGAAGAAATGGATAAAATCGGGAACGAAGTTTTAATGCCATCTATTACTCCAATTGCCCACTGGCAACAAACCGGAAGGTTCGATACCGTTGATATTTTAATGAAAACTACTCCGGCAAATATTTTTGCCAAGGCAAAAAACGACACTGAATATGTTCTCAATCCAACTCATGAAGAAGTAGTCACTCCTCTGGCGAAAAAATTTATTTTAAGTTATAAAGATTTTCCTTTTGCTTTATACCAGATACAAACTAAGTTCAGAAATGAACCACGAGTTAAATCAGGACTGCTTCGGGGTAGGGAATTCAGAATGAAAGACCTTTACAGTTTTCATACCTCAGAAGTTGACTTAAAAAAATATTACGAAAAATCAAAAGAAGTTTATATGCAGGTTTTTAATAGACTGGGAATCGGAAAAGACACTGTTATTACTCTGGCATCAGGTGGTTCATTCACCGACGACTACTCCCATGAGTTTCAAACGATCTGTGAAACTGGTGAAGACACTATATTCTATGAAAAAAAAACAGATACTTATTACAATAAAGAAGTGGCTCCAAGTCAGGCTCCAAAACTTAGGGATAATGATAAAAAAATGCTTCCCCGAAAGGATGTTCTTGGCAAAGGAATTATCGGCGTCGAGGAATTAGCAGAGTTTTTAAAAATTTCGGTTGAAAAAACGACAAAAACATTAATCTATGAAACCGATGACGGCCGGGTGATTGCTGCAGCAGTTCGAGGGGGATATGATATTAACGAGGACAAATTAAGAAAAATCGTTAAATGTAAGGCTTTAAAACTCGCCTCGGCTGAAATTGTTAAAAAAATTACCGGAGCGGAAATTGGTTTTGCCGGTCTTCTTAATTTACCCAAAGAAGTAGAAGTATATATGGACGAGTCCGTTGATAACCGATTAAATTTTGAGACTGGTGCTAATAAAACACATTATCATAGCATCAATGTTAATTTTGGCCGTGACTTACCCAAACCTAAAAAATTTTATGATATTAAAGTTACCAAGGAGGGTGATTCGAATCCAAAAACCAAAGAAAAATATCAGGTGTATAGAGCTTCTGAAGTCGGCAATATTTTTCCTCTTTATGCTAAATTCACCGAGGCTTTTAATTATAAATTTATTGACCGAGACGGAAAAGAAAAGCCGATTTATATGGGTTGTTATGGTATCGGTCCTTCCCGAATCATGGGAATTATTGTTGAAAAATATCATGATGATAAAGGAATAATTTGGCCTAACGCAATCGCTCCTTTTCAAATTCACTTGATAGGGCTAGATCTAAAAGATAAGTCTATAAAGTCAAAAGTCTTTAAAGTTTATAAAGAACTATTAGATAAGAATGTTGATGTGCTTTTTGACGATAGGGAAGAGATGACTGCTGGTGAAAAATTTGCCGACGCTGATCTGATTGGCATACCAATAAGATTGGTTGTCTCAAAAAGGACAGGGGAGAAGATTGAATACAAAAAGAGGAGTGAAAATAAAACAAAACTTGTCTACATTAAAGAAATACTATGAAAACCATTGTCACCCATCTCTCTCCCGACCTCGATTCAATTGCTTCTGTTTGGTTAATAAAAAAATTCCTCCCTAGCTGGAGTCAAGCCAAAATAGAGTTCGTTCCCGCCGGCACTACTTTAGATCAAAAAACTGTCGACTCTAACCCAAATATTATTCATCTCGACACCGGACTGGGTCGTTTTGACCATCATCAGAATGATAAAGACACCTGTGCTGCCCAATTAGTATATCAACATCTTCTTCAACAAAACCGACTGCCAACAAAACTGATAAAACCGTTAACTCGCTTAACCGATCTTATTAATGAAATTGATCATTTTAGAGAAGCTACTTTCCCCGAAGCCGAAGCTGATCGCTATGACCTAATGCTTTACCAAATTATCGAGGGATTAAAACCTAAAGCCGAGAACGAATTGGAGATTTATGAAATCACCTTTAAGCTTCTCGATGGAGTTCTCCAGATTTTTTCTAACAAAATTAACGCTGAAGAGGAAATAAAAAAAGGATTTATCTTTCAATCTCACTGGGGAAAGTCGCTTGCTCTTGAGACAAAAAATGAAGAAGCTTCAAAATTAGCCTTAAAAATGGGATTTTCTTTGGTCATTAGACGAGATCCGGAAAAAGGTCGGATGAGAATAAAAATTCATCCTTTAATACAGCTTTCTTTGGATAAACTTCATCAAGAAATCTTAAAATTAGACAAAAAAGGTCATTGGTATTTTCATCCCTCAGGACGTCTTTTGTTAAACGGCTCATCCAAGAATCCGACTCTTACTCCAACCTCTTTATCATTAAATAAAATAATTGAAATAGTAAAGAGAGTATAATAGAATTAATAAGATTCTAATCTACGAATTTATACTAATCAACGAATATTAGTAGATTAGCATTCATTCGTAGATTGGCATCATTTTTAGAGAGGAGGCGCAAATCATTTATGGTCGTTGTCACTAAAAAAAAAGGTGAATCAAAAGACAGTCTTTTTCGCAAATTCAGCCGTGCCTTTATGGACGAAGACATTGTTAATACTTTAAAAAAGAAACAATTTTACAAAAAACCGTCTTTAATAAGAAAAGAAGAGGAAAAAGAAAGATTAAAAAAAAGACATCAAAAAAGATTTTATCGAAGGATAAAATATGATTAATATTTTTTCTTCATCACGCTATAGAATTAATCGGAAAAAAATAAAAGATAGTTTTAAGATAGACAACTATACGATTAATATTTCTTTTGTTGGCAAAAACAAAATGCGGTCCTTATCAAAAAACTATAAGCGAGAAGAAATCGCTCTGCCGGTTTTGTCGTTTCCTTATCTAGGCGAAAAAATTGAAAACGAAAATCTTCTTGGCGAGATTGTTATCTGCTATCCTCAAGCAGTATTACTAGCGGCAGAACGTAATCGTAGAGTCGAGGAGATAATTTTGCAACTGATTAAACATGGGGTAGAGAACTTGGTAAAATAAGATGCCAATCTACAAATATATACTAATCAACTAATATTTGTAGATTAGAATAAATTAGTAGATTGGAATCATGTTTTACTTAAAATACCGTCCCCAAACTATTTCTGAAATCGACAATTCAAGAGTAAAAGAGTTGTTAAAAAAAATCCTTGAGGGAAAATCTCTTCCCCATGCTTTACTTTTTGTGGGACAAAAAGGCACTGGAAAAACTTCTGCAGCTCGGATCTTCGCCAAAGCGATTAACTGTCTTAATAATCGTCCTAACTCTATTGAACCTTGCAATCACTGTCGACACTGTCTCTCCATCACCGCTTCTTCTTTTACTGATGTGGTCGAACTTGACGCCGCTTCTAATCGGGGCATTGAAGAAATTAAAAACTTGATTAGAGAAACTGCTTTTTTTCCTATGGTCGGTCGCTTTCGGGTTTTTATTATCGATGAAGCCCATATGATTACTCCCGATGGTTTTAATGCACTTCTAAAAACTTTGGAAGAGCCACCCAAGTCTGCCATTTTTATTCTCGCCACCACTAACTTGGAAAAACTTCCTAAAACCATTGCTTCCCGTTGTCTCAAAGTTAATTTTGGCCAAGCCAAGATAGAAGACATTATTATTATGTTAAAAAGAATTTGTAAGAGTGAAAATCTGAAGTTCAAAGATGAGTTTCTAAAATTAATCGCTCGTCACAGTGACCATTCTTTTCGTGATGCCGCTAAAATCTTAGAAGAAGTCTCTATTCAAAATATCGCTGCTACTTCCGACCTTGAAAATTATTTAGGAATAAGGGGGAAAACTAATCTTTTAGAAGTGATTGAAAAAAAAGATATTAAAAAAACTTTTCTTTGGATTGAGGAATTTTCTCAATCAGGCGGAAGTTTTAAAAATCTCCTTGAAGAAATCCTTGAAGAACTGAGAGTCCAACTGCTTCATAAAAAAGGAGTGATGATCGACGATATAAAAACTATTTCGCTAACCACGAAAGAAATCACCAGTTTAATAAAATTGTTAATGGAAGCCTATCAGAATTTAAGGTCAACGCCAATAGAATCACTTCCACTTGAGATTGCTTTAAGTGAGTTCTATAATAAAACATGATGCCAATCTACGAATGAATGCTAATCTACCAATATTCGTTGATTAGTATAAATTCGAGATTAGAATCTTATTATCAATTAAGAATTGATTAACTATATGTTTAACCCGCTTTCAGGCTTAGGCGACTTACAAAAACTCCAACAGCAAGCACAAAAAATGCAGGCCGCTCTTCAACAAGAACAGGTCGTCGTAGAAAAAAACGGTGTTAAAGTTAATGTTCGTGGTGATCAAGTCATTGAATTAATTGAAGTTGACGGCATTATTGAAAATCGTATCGCTGACGCAGTTAATGAAGCGGTGAAAAAAACTCAAGAGTTAGCCGCCAAAAAATTAATCGAAATTTCCAGTCAACAACAATAAATGGTTAAATTATTTTCTGGATCAGCTCATCCTAAGCTATCTCAGGAAGTCGCCAAGTTGCTGGGTATTAAACTGTCTTTATCAGAAACTATTCGTTTTAGTAACTCAGAAATTAAAGTTACCATCCAAGAAAAAGTTAAAGATGATACCTGTATTGTCATTCAGCCAACCGCCAATCCAACTGATACTCATTTAATGGAGCTTTTCTTCTTTGCCGATGCTTTAAAAAGAAGAGAAGCCAAAAAAATTGTTGCTTATATTCCTTACTTTGGTTATGCCAGGCAAAATCGTGAACACCGACCGGGGGAATCTGTTTCTGTTAATGTAATCATCAGGTTTATTGAAACAATAGGATATGATCATGTATTTACAATTACTCTTCATGATGAAGGAACAGAAGGTATATTCTCGATACCTTTTAGAAATAGCTCTGCATTTCCTATCCTGGGTCGAGAAGTGGCCCACTATTTAAAATATAATAAAAATACTGAACAAGTAGCAATTGTCTCTCCTGATCAAGGTGGAGTAGATAGAACTCAAATTTTTGCTGAAAATTTTTTCCATAATAATAAAGTCGATGTGGCAGTCATTGAAAAAAGACGGAATCTCGATGTCACTCATCAATCAAAAGCATTAAATCTTTATGGAAATGTAAAAAATAAAACTTGTATTATTGTCGATGACATTATTACCTCTGGAGGAACACTAGTTCATGGGGCAGATTTTTGTTATAAAAGGGGGGCAAAACGGGTCCTTGCCTGCGTTGTCCATCATGATTTTTCAGAAAACGCGCCTAAAATACTTCAGAATTCGTCGATTGAAAAAATTTTTATGAGTAACTCGATTGCTCTGGGTCCAAAACAGAATTTTAAAAAATTAAAGGAAGTCTCGATCGCTCCGCTTATGGCTGAAAGACTAAAAAAATTCCTTTAAAGAAATTTTTCTTGTCGTTCAACTACTCATTCAGCCCCTCTTGACAAGAAGAAGTGAAATAAAAAAATGTCAATACCAGAGACTTCTCTGCAAGAAGTAGAAAAAGCATTTAAAGAAGAAAAACCTCAACCCGTTTCTGTTAAGTCACGTTCTGTTAGGTTACAAAAACTACGATAAATCAATAAAATCTAAATCTTTCATTACAATGTTTTAAATCATTGTAATGATTATATTCCTGTTTCTTTTTTTCTTTCGAAGGCCATTTTATCTTTCCAAGCCTGACTCCAATTAACCCCGTATTTTCCCGGTCTATTAAATGTCAGTAATATCTCTTCGAAAAATTGACTGATCTTTTCGCCTCGTAATATTTTTTTTAATATAGGCACAATCCCTTTACTTTCTTCTGTTAATAAGCGAAATTTAAAAACAGTTGAAGCGGAAACTTTTAATACCTCACAAATAATTCTATAATCGATATTTTTTGTCAAAAGATAAATGATAGCTATCCTCTTGGCGACCATTATCCTTTCGGTCGAAGAAAAAACATCATTAATTAATCTTTGAAATTCTTCTTTGTTTTCTCGCTTACCAACCACTTCAAAAAATAAACTAAATAGTTTTTCTAAAACTTCATCGTCGACTTTGTTGCGCGATATCATCGGCATATTACAATGTTTTAAAACATTAAAACAAATTTGTCTATAGACTATAACCTACAAAAGTATATATTTAGATTATTACTACAAGAAATTTTTCTCAATATACCCAAATAATTAATGAAGCTAAAATTAAAGTTTATTCTTATGTGTAAACGATTAATCAACTATACAGTCTTTTACTTTATAAACTTTATGAACTTTATAAGCTAGAATTTACTTCTTCCTTCAATCGCTTTCTTTAAAGTCATATAGTCGGCATATTCGAGATTAGCGCCAATCGGTAATCCATAAGCCAATCGAGTAATTTTTAATTTTTCATTTTTAATTTTTAATTTTTCTTTAATATAAATCGCCGTCGCTTCTCCCTCCATATCAGGGTTAGTCGCCAAAATAATTTCTTTTAACCCGTTAACACGCTTGCCCTGAGCTTGTCGAATGGGTAAACCCGTTAACTTCTTAACTCTCTCTAATAACTCTTTTATTTTAATATCCTCCGGCCCCATATTATTCAAAGGATCTATTCGCCCATGAAGCACATGATAGACGCCATAATAAATTCCTCCGGTTTCAAACGACAACATATCCAAAACTGTCTCCACCACCGTAATCACTGAATGATCGCGTTTATTATCTTGACAGATAGAGCATAAATTATCTTCGGTTAGATTAAAACAGTTTTTGCAGAACTTAGTTTTTTCTTTGAGAGAAGCAATACTTTCGGCAAAATCCTTCAAGTCCGAATCAGGCAGTCTAAGCAAATAAAAAGCTAAACGATTAGCAGTCTTTTCGCCAATACCAGGCAAACGTTCAAGAAATAAGGATATTTTCTTAAGACTATTAGGTAGAGAATTCATAATTTAAAGTTGTATTACCTCCGTAACAATCAATGGTCTTCTTCCTCTTTCTTTATAAAAAAACTCTTCTAGCTTTTCAATTATCCCTCTTTTAATTCTTCCCAAGTCTGTTACCTGTCCTCCCCTTGGTTTCATTGATTTTTCAATTATCTTAATCGCATCAGTATAAAGTTTTTCCGCTCCTTTTTCAAAAACAAATCCTCGAGAAACAACCTTTGGCTTAGTCACTAAAAGTCCTCGATTATCAATCACTAGAAAAACAAAAACCACCCCGTCAGTCGAAATCGTCTTTCTATCCCTTAAAACAATATTCCCCACATCACCAACTCCATAAGCATCAATGTAGATATTTTTTGTCTCCACTACTTCTCCTCGTCTTGCTTTTCCTTTTTCAAACCAAACTGTTTCTCCTTCTCTTAGAGAAAAAACTGTTTCCTTTTTATAACTTAATTCTTCCGCTAATTTTTCATATTGTTTCTGATGTCTGACTGTTCCGCCAATGGGAATAAAATATCTTGGGTTAGTAAACCTCATTAAGAATTTTAAATCTTCTTGATTGCCATGACCAGAAGAATGAAGTTGATCAGCTATATCTGAATAGATAACATCGGCTCCTTGGGAAACCAAATCTTCAATCAGAGAATAGACCTCATTTTCATTGCCGGGGATAGGATCAGAGGAAAAGATAATCTTGTCTCCTGGTTTTATTTTCACATAAGGATTCTGTCGATCAGCCAATTTAGTTAAAGCCGAACCATACTGACCTTGACTACCAGCGACAACTAGACAGACTTTATTGGGTGGCAGGCGAACCAACTCCTCTTCCCTAAACAAAAAATTGTCAGGAATCGGCAAATAACCAATCTTCGCCGCCAGTTCAGTCGACTGTTTCATTGACCGGCCTAAGAAAATAATTTTCCGGTTGAATTTAACGGCCGCTTCGACACACTGCCTGATTCTTGAGATATTAGAGGAAAAAGTCGTCATGATAAATTTTCCCCGAGTAATTCTCATCTCATCCTCAAAAGTTTGACCAACAATTGACTCGGATAAAGTCAATCCTTCTCGTTCTGCTCCTAGGCAGTCGGATAGTAAACATAAAACTCCTTCTTGCCCAGTTTTTACGATTTTGTAAAAATCTGGCGCTGGGCCATAGGGCGGCGTTAAATCAAGTTTAAAGTCGCTACCATGATAAATCGTTCCCACTGGTGATTTAATCACGATATGAGTTGTATCAGGAATCGAATGGGTCATTTTAACAAAGGAAGCTCGAAACTCACCAAAAACATATTCTTTTTCAAAATCGACTCGATTAACGGAAATCTTTTCTTGATGTTCTTTAAATTTGTTCTCAACAAAAGTGGCGGTTAACTTACTGGCAAAGACGGCTGGCCGGCCAAGAGAGGCAAAGTGAAAAGGAAGGGCCGAAGTGTGATCTTCATGCCCGTGGGTTAAAAGAATAGCGCGGATGAACTGCTTTTTATCTGATAAATAGCTAATGTCAGGGATAACAAAATCAACTCCTAACTCCTTTTCTTGGGGAAAACCAATACCGCAGTCAACCACTAAGATATCTTTTAAACGGTTGTCTTCATAGAGTTCATAAAGATACATGTTTTTGGTAACACCAGCAATGCCGCCTAAAGGAACGAAACGAAGTTTATAGTTTTTCATATTAGTTATAATGATTATAACAATTATAATTTTTATTATCATGCCAAAAGGTAAGATTCTCGAAGACACACTCGAACAGTTGACAGAACTGGGTGTTTCTACGGCCAAACAAACCGGCAAGGCAGTTGCTCAAACTTTCAGTCCTTTATCGATACTTAACGAGTTAACCGGAGATAGAACCTCCGCGGTTGAGGAAGCCGACGTTACGTCGGCTGGGAAAACCGCGGAGGTTAAAAAAAAGATTGGGGACCACACTCCTTTAAACTTTGAAAAACTGCAAAAAAGTTATGATAAAAACGACTCAAAAAAAACCAACATCTTGAGACAGCACCTATTTAATCTTGTCCGTCGTGGCGACGAAAAGTTATTTTATGAAGAAAAACAGAAAAAAATGGAGAAGCTCCGCGCCGAAGCTTATGAAAAAGAGGAAAAAAAGAAGAAGGAAGAAAAAAAGAAACAACAAGCCGCTCCTCTTCCTAAAGGAAAAATAAGACAAAGCATCTTTTCTCCCAGAAAAGTCGCTGAACGCAGCCACGCCGAAACCAGGCCAGCGACTGGAAAGCAATAAAAATGGTAAAATATCTTTAGAGCGTGAAGAACTTAGATTGGCAGGTATTAAAAAGACGAGTTCAAACGCTCTGTAATAACGGAGTATAGCTCAGATGGCTAGAGCGCAGCGTTCGGGACGCTGAGGTCGTGAGTTCAAGTCTCACTACTCCGACTTGATTTTTTACAGTGTAAAGGACCGAAAGTAGTAGGTTTACACATGTAATTTTGTAAAAATTACATGTGTTCAACTCCCGCCGTTCCGACTTTGTTATGAAAAATAAAAAAATAGTCATTCAAATAAATAAACCTATCGATGAAGTTTTCTCATTTACATTAAACCCGAAAAATACTCCTTTATGGGTAGATTCAGTTGTTTTCGAAGAAACTAACGAATGGCCAGTTAAAAAAGGCTCTATTTATAGAAATAAAAACAAAAAAGAAGAATGGTCTATATATAAAGTTACTTCGTTTGAAAAAAATAAATCATTTGTTTTTAGTCAAAACGATCAAAACTATCATGTTCGCTACACCTTTAATCCATTACCAAATAATTTTTGCCAAGTTGAATATTATGAGTGGGTCGAAAAAGGTAATCTTACTAAGCCTTTCACTAAAAAAATATTAAAAAAACTTAAAAAGATTTTAGAAGATCAATCGAAATAAATTTATTCTTAAAAAATGCAGTTAACTAGTTAAATGCATTTATAAATATTAGAAACCGTAAGTTTCGCGTCTTTCGTTTTTTCTTTTGTGTTCCCAATATAGCTTCCAATGTCCCATTTTTATTCCAGGTTGAATTAAGAAATCTGCTAATAAATTATCTATTGTCTCAAATATCTTTTCTTTTTTTGCTAGCAATTTTATAATCTTGACCAATTTTAAATTAGTATTTGTTAAGTAAAGTGAATATTTTGAAACAGTTCCGTTAGAAACATTAAGAACCTCACAGATATTTTTTTGAGCAATACCTTTTAATAATAGATAAATAACGGTAATCCTTTTGGCAAATAAAATTTTTTCTTTCGGACTAAAAAATTCATTCATTATGATAAAAAAATCTTCCCTATTTCCGCCTTCTTTTAATAAGAAAAGTAATAATTGATATATTTTATTGAGAACATCATCTGGCAATCTATTACGTGATACATTAACCATAATATCAGTTAACTAGTTAATGAACTCTATATGAAATTTAATTTTTTGTCTATAGACTATATGCTACAAAATCACTGTTTTTAATTGTCCTAATAATCAATTTTTCTCGATATCCCATTAGTGGATTTGGCTTTAATTGTTTTGCTATACTTTATCCTATGAAACTCTACAATACTTTATCGCGGAAAATTGAAGAATTTAAACCGTTAAATCCTCCCAATGTTTCTTTATATACCTGTGGTCCAACCGTCTACGACTATACTCATATCGGCCACATGAGAACCTATGTTAATAACGATATTCTTAAACGAACCCTTATATTTTTAGGCTACAAAGTTAAACACGTAATGAATATCACTGATGTAGGACACTTAACTGGTGATGACGATTGGGGAGAAGACAAGTTGGAAAAGGGCGCCAAAAAAACCGGTAAAACCGTCTGGGAAGTTGCTAAGTTTTATACTGATTTTTATTTCCAAACTACCGACGCCTTGAATATTTTGCGACCTGACATTATCTGTAAGGCTACCGATCATATTAAAAAAATGCTCCAATTAATTAATCAATTGGAGAAAAAAGGTTTTACCTATAAAACTAAAGAAGCGGTATATTTTGACACTTCTAAATTCGTCTCCTATGGAAAACTTTCCGGTCAAAAGTTAGAGGAAAAATTAAAAGGGGCGCGAGACGATGTTTATCTCGATCCTGGGAAAAAGAATCCCACTGATTTTGCTCTCTGGTTTTTTCGAGTCGGCCGGTTTAAAGATCATACCATGCATTGGGATTCTCCTTGGAGCGACGGTTTTCCCGGTTGGCACATTGAGTGTTCGGCCATGAGCATGAAATATCTGGGAGAAACCATTGACATTCATACCGGCGGCGTTGATCATATTCCGCTTCACCATGAAAACGAAATCGCCCAGTCAGAAGGAGCGACCGGAAAACCTTTTGTCCGCTTTTGGTTTCATAATAATTTTTTGATGGTTAACAATCAAAAAATGAGTAAGTCTCTTAATAACTTTTATACCGTTGATGATTTGAAAAAACATGAAATTGAACCTTTAGCGATTCGTTATCTTTTCCTCCAATCGCATTACCGTCAAATTTTAAATTTTACTTGGCAATCCGCTAAAGCCGCCCAAGAAGGATTAAATAAATTGAGAAATATCATTATTGATTTGAAAAAAAACAACTCGTTAACTCGCCAATCCGTTAACTCTTTAACTAAGTCAACTTCGTTTCGCGAAAGTTTTATTAAAAGACTTGAGAATGATCTTCAGACTAGCGAAGCGATCGCCGTTATGTGGAAGATGTTAAAGTCTGATCTGTCACATAAACAAAAACTTGAACTATTTTTCAATTTTGATCAAGTGCTAGGATTAAAACTAGATGAGGTTAAAGAGAAAAAAATCCCCAAAGAAATCATTAAATTGGCCGAAGAAAGATTACAAGCAAGAAAAATTGGCGACTTTAAAAAATCTGACGAGTTAAGGAAAAAAATAGAGTTGAAAGATTATGGGATTTTGGATACTAAAGAAGGCTTTAAAATTAGAAAGATTTAAGATTTGAGATTCTTTTATATATTCGTATAACTGGATGATCAAAGACTGTCCACGTTTCTTCTGCCTGTTCATCATTAAGACCAGCGGAAAATTCTGCTACTTTTTCAAATCCCAACTTACCACTAAATAAATCAGTATAGTATTTATTTAAAAGAGGATATCTATTGTTTAAATTGGCGAAAATTCTCCTCGATGGTACAAAAATATAATCAGCTTTTGCCAGATGTTCTTTCAATTCTTCTTGCAGTTGTGAGTTTTCATCCAAGTCATAAAAATTAAATGAAATAACTTTATAAACTTTATGAACTTTATAACTTTCTAACTCTATTGGTATATCAACAACATTTGCCGTCTCAGATAAAATGTATGAATTATTGGGAATATTCTTATAAATCCATTCGGACGCCTGAAAACGGACATCGGGTTTTTGATAAACAGAAAGATAAGAAATACCTGGTAAAATACTGATAAAAGTCAAAAGTAAAAAGGTAAAAGTCAAAAATACAGGTAAAAAGTCAAAAGTTTTAAAATTTTTAATTTTGATTTGTACTTTTGAATTTTGAATTTTGAATTTTAAATTTATCCAAATATAATGATAAAACCAATCATACAATTTTAATAAAAACAATATAGAAAATATTAATATTAAAGGAAAAGATGGTGCCATAAATCGACTCCACTTGGCAAACAAAAAAGCCGTCGGCAAAAAATAAATCAGAAAAGCAAACCGGAGAAGGTTGATTCTCTTGTCCTTCCACCCCAACCCCAACACTCCTAATCCCCCCAATATCCATAAGGGCCACCCCAACGCATAAGGAAAAACCTTAGTCAGTTGGAACCATACCGGAATCGTACCCTCAAACTGCCGCGTATAGAAAACCTTTATCGCTCCTATCGCTACCGCCGATTCGTATCTCAAGGCGCCAATAAACTCCGGCCAGTTCAGAAGATTATGAGGAGAGAATATAATCGCAAAAAGAAAAGTAAAAATAATATATAGAAATACATTGCTTAGTGTCATCGCGAGAAGCCGAAGGCGACGAAGCGATCTCAAAGATAGAGATTGCTTCGCTTCGCTCGCAATGACAATGATCGGAACTGCCAAAAAAATCGCCGATGAAACTTTAGTAGCTAATGCTAGCCCAGAAAACAAAGATAAGAAAAAAATGTCATTCCCGCGAAGGCGGGAATCCAGTGCTTTAAGTGAATAATAAACTATTAAACTATAAAACAACATTAATAGCGACTCAGTCGTCCCAAAATGAGCAAACTGGATGGTGTACGGAGAAAAAATAACCAGTGTCCACATCATCCATGATGGATATTCTTTTTTTTTGATTATAACTTTTATAATTTTTATAACAATTATTGCATTTATTACCGACGCCACCGCCGAAATCGTCCGAAGCGCCAAAACCGCTTCTTCAAGGTTTATTCCCATCTTACCAATCTCCCTAAACCCCCTAACCACCCAAATCAAAAAATAAGCCAAATACAGCGGCAACTGCCCATAGGCATAGAAATGAAGATTTAGGCAATTTGAAATTTGAAATTTGAAATTTGAAATTTCGCAATTCAATCCTTGAATTGCGTTGGCCATATTGTGTTCATCAGGATGCATCGGGTAGGGAAGACCCCAGCCAAGATTAATAAACCTCGAATAAACCAATAAACCAATTACCAATAACCAAATAAATAAATGAAAATTGAAAATTGAAAATTGAAAATTTTCTTTCCTGTTGATTTTCCCTTCCATAATTTGTATTATATTACAGATTATGAAGTATGAACTAACCTTTCTTCTTAATGAAGAAGCAGAGCTAATAAAACTTAAAGAACTTGTAGAATCTCTTAGTGGGAAAATCAGCGGAGAAGAGAAATGGGGAGAAAAAACTCTCGCTTATCCGATTAAAAAAAACCGAACCGTTCATTTTTATCAATGGCAAATAGAGATTGAGAAAAAAAATATTCTAGAACTACGTAAAAAGCTTAATTTTAACGAAAAAATAATTAGATATTTATTATTAGTTAAAGAATAAAAACTATGAGTAGCCGTTCGATGAATCGTGTGACATTAATCGGTAATTTAACCCGAGATCCTGAGTTAAAATACACGCCCGCTGGCACCGCTGTTTGTACTTTTGGCGTTGCCACCAATCGTAGTTGGACCACCGCTAATGGTCAGACTAGAGAAGAAGTTCAGTATCACCGTATTGTTGCCTGGCAAAAGTTAGCCGAGCTTTGTGGTAAGCTTTTGACAAAAGGTAGAAAAGTCTATTTGGATGGTCGTTTAACCTATAGGAGTTTTATTGGCAAAGACGGTCAACAAAGATCGATTACTGAGATTGTCTTGGATGATTTTATCGTTTTTGGCGACGGCCGAAGACCAGCGGAAACAACTGTTAGTGAAGAAAAACCAACTGAGCCACTACCAAAAAAGTTAGAGCCAGACGAAAAAAACAGCACTAGTGAACGAAAAATTGAAATGAAAAAAGAAAAAGAAGAATCTCAGGAAGAAAACGTCAATCCCGATGATATACCGTTTTAAAAACAATTTAACAATTTAACAATTTAGCAATGACTAAATGTTTTTTTTGCCAATATAAAATCGAGCCTAGTTTTAAAGATACGGAAAATTTGGAAAAATTTTTATCACCAAGAAGAAAGTTATTAGGTCGAGATAAGACGCGTACCTGTGCTAAACATCAACGAAAACTTTCCAAAGAGATAAAATATGCTCGTTATTTAGGCCTTGTTTCTTATGTTTCTTACCAAGGACTAATAAAAAATAAATAATAGATGTATAATCATTTTTATGACGATTGTCTTAAAAATCCCCGCTAATGTTCATTTGCTTATTAAAGAAAATCAATCAGTTGATTTTGAAACACCTTTTTTTGAATTTAAAACGAAAAAAACCATTAATATCTCTATTGCTAAAAAACTTTTCGTTAGGCCAGACAAAATTTTTAGATATCTGAAAAAATTAGTAGGAGAAAATGTAGAAAAATGTGAAATTATCGCTGAGAAAAAAAATTTTTTATCCTCCAAAAGAATCGTTTCTTCTAATGATGGAATAATTAAAGAGATTAATCACGATTTAGGAGAAATTACTCTAGAAATTAATGAAAAAAATCAACAACTGCGGCTTTGCTATTTTAAAGGCAAAATAAAAAAAATTGAAAAAAATAAGATTGAAGTCGAACTAGGAAAAAAAATTGATATTGAGGGAAAAAACATTAATGAAGATCAAGGAGGAGAAGTATTTTATTTAAAAGAAAGTGACCAATTAACCGCTGATAAAATTAATAAAAAAATTATTGTTTGCGAAACACTAAAATCTTTTAATCAGATAAAAACTGAGGCACTGGGTGCCAGTGGATTTATCACTTTAACAAAAGTCAATGAGCCGACTAATTTATTTTCTTGTCAAATAAAAAAAATTGAGGATTTTAAAAAAATCTTTGACTACCAATATTCCTATTGCATAGTCGATCAACCATCAAGTAAAATAATTTTTTACCAGTCACTATGAAGCTAAAAAGACTTACTAATTATCTTCTTATTATCGCGGTTAGTATTTTTATTTTTGGTGTTGGTTTTAAATTTGGTGAATACGAAAATAAACGCAAAGATACTCTTCTTAAGTTTAACTCTAACTTAATCTACGAAGTTTGGAAAGATCTACAAGCTAAATTTATTGATAAAAAGAAACTCGATTCTGAAAAGATGTTCTATGGCGCGATTAAAGGAATGGTTGCCAGTCTCGAAGATCCTTATACCTTCTTTTTGACTCCTGATGAAAATAAACAGTCTAAAGATGATCTTCAAGGTAAGTTTGAAGGAATCGGCGCTCAACTAGGACTGAAAGACGGAAGAATTATTATTATTGCTCCTCTTAAGAATTCGCCAGCAGAAAAGGCTGGCGTCCTAGCTGGGGATTTTATTAATAAAGTCGATGGTGCTTCTACACGTAGCTGGATTCTTCCTCAAGCTGTTTCTAAAATTCGCGGCACAAAAGGAACACCGGTTGTCCTCACTTTGGAAAGACAGGGAAAGGAATTGGATAAAAAGATTGTCCGCGATCAGATTATTGTTTCCTCGGTTGAACTTTCCTACGAAGGAGCTGTTGCCGTTTTAAAACTTAATCAATTCGGTGAAAATACCAATGATGAATGGGATAAGGCTGTTTCGGAAATATCTCAAAAATGGCAGGAAAAAAAGATTAAAGGAATGGTTCTAGATGTAAGAGATAATCCGGGTGGTTATCTTGAAAGCTCGGTCTATCTCGCTTCGGAATTTTTACCGATAGAAAAACTTATCGTCAAACAAGAATCGACCACCTATCCATCTCGCGACTATCTAGTCGAAAGAGAGGGAAAACTTCTTAATATTCCTTTGGTTGTTTTAATTAATCAAGGCTCTGCTTCGGCTTCGGAAATTTTATCAGGTGCTTTAAGAGATCATAAACGAGCAAAACTTGTTGGTGAAAAAACCTTTGGCAAAGGCTCGGTTCAAGAAGCGCTCGATTTACAAGAAGGCGCTGGTCTACATGTTACTGTCGCCAAATGGATTCTTCCTAATGGTGATTGGATTAATAGCAAAGGGATCGAACCAGATATTAAAATAGAGAATACAGTTAAAGAAGGAAATACCCTAACAAAAGAAGAAGACAAACAACTACCGAAAGCATTAGAATTGTTAAAATAATATTATGAAAAAACTTTTATTTCTCATTGTGGCTTTAGCTATTCTTGTTGGAGTTATCCAAAGAACTAATCTTTTAAAAAACCTCCCTAATCTCCCTAACACCCCCAAGGTCTCAACTGAAAAACAAACCGTTGTCTATGAAGAATCGGTGATTACTAAAGTGATTGAGGAGTCTTTACCATCGGTTGTTACGGTTGGAATTAACACCACCGTTTCGACTGGTAGTGTCTTCCAAATTAATCCTTTCAATCCTTTCTCACCTTTGCAACAAATTCCCGGACAAACTCAAAAAGTGGAAAAAAATATCGCTAGTGGTTTTATTATCTCTAAAGATGGGTTAGTCATTACTAATAAACATGTTGTTTCTGATACTACTGCTACCTATCAAGTCTTGACTAACGATAATAAAAAATACAATGTGGAGAAAATCTACCGCGATCCGCTAAACGATTTAGCCATTCTAAAAATCTCCCCAACCCCTCAAAACTCCTTAAAACCTCTAAAAATAGGTGATTCTTCTCATCTTAAGCTCGGCCAATTAGTAGTCGCCATTGGCACACCTCTAGGCGAGTTTACTAATACAGTCACTCAAGGAATTATTTCTGGACTTGGCCGGGGAATTACCGCTGGTAGTCCGTATGAGGGATTTGTGGAAAAACTTGACAATGTTATTCAGACCGATGCTGCCATAAATCTAGGTAACTCTGGTGGACCACTTTTAAACTCAAAAGGAGAAGTTATTGGTATCAACACGGCGATTGCTGAAAGCAGTCAAAATATCGGCTTTGCTATCCCGGTCAATGTTATTAATGACTTAATAAAAAATTTTAATGAGAAAGGTGGTAGTTTTGATCGTCCTTATATCGGAGTCCGTTATAAAATGGTTGATAAACAAACAGCGATTTTAAATGAGGTGGTTGAAGGCGCTTATGTAGTCCAGGTTATTGACGGTTCGCCGGCGCAAAAAGCTGGTCTTCAAGAAGAGGATATTATTACCGAATTCGACGGAACAAAGATCCAAGGTAATGACGATCAAACGCTAACCAAGTTGATTATGGAGAAAAAAATCGGTCAAACCATTACCATAAAGGTCTGGAGAAACAAAGAAGTAAAAACCTTCACTCTTATTCTTGAAGCCGCTAAGTAATGGTATGTCGACAAAAATTTCCTTTCCTAACAATTTAAATACACTGTTTTGTAGGTTATAACCGACTGACAAACTGCTTGTAGTATTTTATAGTTGAATAACTAGTTGTAATTTGTTTAAATTAAAAAACTATGATAACAGATAGCGATATAAAAAAATTAAAAAAGATCTTTGCTACTAAGGACGACCTAAAGAAATTTGCCGCAAAGGAAGATCTAAAAAGATTTGCCACTAAAGAAGATTTAGAAAGATATGCCACTAAAGAAAATCTAAAAGAAGAACTACAACAACTTGAAAAAAGATTAACAAATAATATTATCGTGTTCAAAGACGAGATTCTACATGAAATAATTGCTTTACGTGATGATTTTACTATGATTTCTGGTCACCGAGACATGCTTGAAGATCACGAAATAAGAATCGGAAAACTCGAAAAAGCCGTTATAATCCATTAAAAGCAAAAGGCCATTCCACTGGACCGGTGGAGCAAAGGGGGTAGTACTTCGTGATAAATAACTTTTTCTGACAATCTAAAACTATCATTTTGTAGGATATAAACGACTGACAAATATTTTATTACAGTGTAACATTACGATGTAATATGGTAAGAATATCTTATTTACAAATAAAGGAAGAAGATTATGAAAAGATATTCTCTATTTTTTATAAAGTATTGGGCGAAACTACTGATAGAGATGCATTTAATAAAATTCTTTTTGATTTATTAACTCCGGCTGAAAGAATAATGCTTATAAAAAGAATTGCCATTATTTATCTTTTAATGAAAGATATTGATTACAGAAATATTTGTGAAGTCCTTAAGGTATCAAATACCACTGTTAATAAATATAAACTATTAATGGAAAGAAGTGAAGGAATCGTTCCCGTCTTAAAAAATATGGTTAAACAAGAAAAAATCTGGTTATTTTTTGAAGACATTTTTAGTCAGATTTTTCATCCGGGTTTACCTGGAATTAACTGGAAAGCAGCTTGGGAAAGAAAAATTAATCTACAGCGTCGTAAAGAACGAGGACTATAGCTATTTATAACATTAGTTACATCGTAACATTACGGTGTAGCATAATCAAAAAAATATCTGATTAAAATATGGTATAATACTTTTTATGAAAATAAATATCATAGCGAATTCTCATCATCACCTGCTTTTTGGCGGGAGATGATTATTTTGTGTAAAAAGATAAACCCGCCCAACGGCGGGATTTTTTTTGATTATAAATTAATTAAAAAATATGATAAATAAAATTAAAAAACTTTATATATGTTATCCCGGCGGTAATATTAACGCAATCGTTGAGGACCCTGTTCCAAAACGAGATTATGATTTAGTGGCTCAAAAAATTATTAATATTTATAATAAAAACAAATCTTCAGATAAACAAATCGAGCAGGTTGCGTTTATTGAAAAACCAAAAAATAAAAAAGCCTTATCACGTCTCTCTCTTGTTGGAGAAGAATTTTCTGGTAATGCTGTTTTATGCTTAGGCGCTCTAAAACTCAAAAGCAATAAAGAAGATCTATTTGAAATCTCCGGAACAAATGAGTTATTAAGAATTTTTGTTGATGAAAAAGATTTTATAAATGGACAGATGCCCAAACTCAGATTAATCGGTCAATTAAATAAAACAAAAGAACAATATCCAATAATTCCTCTTCAAGGTATTACTCAAATACTGATATTAAATAATTTTCAAAAAAACAATAACTGGCAAAAAAATGAGGCTTTAAGAATAATTAAAAATAACGGTCTTGAAAAAGAATTAGCCGTGGCGATTGTTTTTATTAAAAAAGAACGTAAATTTATGAAAATTAAACCTTATGTTTATTTTAAAAAAGGATTGAAATATGAAATTGTCGAAGAAACCGCTTGCGGTAGCGCCACGACCGCTGTTGGCATATATCAATTAATAATAAAAAATCGATCAATTAATAAGTTAAAAGTAATTCAACCAAGCGGAAATTCTTTATATATTTCTGTTAAAAACGTTAACAATCAAATTCAACCTTATTTAATCGGAAAAGTTAAAATAATTTATCAAGAGTCTTTTAATTTAGTTTAATATTATAAGTTTTGTATAATTAATAGTATGGATACAAAAATAAAACCACAAATATTAAAAGGGTTTAGAGATTTCTTACCGGAGGAGGCGTTAAAAAGACAGTATGTTATTGACATTATTAGAAAAGTTTTTGAACTCTATGGTTACGAACCAATAGAAACACCGGCGATCGAATACCTTGAGGTCTTTACTGGCAATATTGGTGAAGACGAAAAACTCTTTTATAAATTTGAAGATGCTGGAGGAAGAAAAGTAGCGTTGCGATACGATCAAACTGTACCAACTTGTCGATTCATCGCCCAATATCAAGATAAAATCACCTTACCTTTTAAAAGGTATCAAATTGCAACCGTCTGGAGAGCGGAAAAACCTCAGGCTGGTCGCTATCGCGAATTTTTACAATGCGATGCTGATATCTTTGGAGTAGAGGATAGGTTAGCTGATGCGGAAACAATTGCTTTAACTATCGATATTTTTAAGGCTCTTGGCTTTAACAAACCTATCGCTATCATAAATGATCGCGATTTATATAAAGATATTCCTTATAAAGCCATAGTTTCTATTGACAAACTGGAAAAAATCGGCAAAGAAGAAGTGATTAATGAATTGATTAAAAAAGGTTATCAAAAAGAAGAAGCGATAAAACTTTTAGAGGAAGTTGCTTTGGTCAAACCAAATAAAAATTTAAAAACTATTTTTTCTTATCTTGATCAATATGGAATGAAAGAAAACTATCTTTTTAAACCCGCACTGGCTCGATCATTTTCTTATTCTAATGGTACTATTTGGGAAATTATAGTTGAAGAATTTAAACAGGGATCTTTAGCTGGTTGCGAAAGATATGATAGTTTAGTCTCGCGATTTTCCAAAAGAAGTATCCCTGGTGTTGGTTTTGCCATTGGTTTTGATCGCACTGTTTTGGCAATGGATCAATTTGGTCTTTTTCCCGTATTAAAAACTAAAACTAGAGTTTTGGTCACCGTCTTTGATAAAGCTTTAACCAATCAATCGCTAACAATTGCTCAGTTATTAAGAAATAAAAAAGTCAACACTGATCTCTATCCTGATCCTAATGATCGCCTAGACAAACAGCTCAAGTACGCCGATAAAAAGGGAATTCCGTATGTTATTATTATCGGGCCGGAAGAAGCCAGCAAAAATATTGTAAAAGTAAAAGAGATGAAGACAGGGGAACAGAAGGAATTAACTACAGAAGAAGTTTTAAAACAGTTAAATATTAAAACTTAAACAGTTAAAAAAATATTAAACGTTTTAAATATTAAAGAACAAAATGTTTAACAGTTTAACATTTAATATTTAATATTTAGAAATTATGCTTATTAATCCCAATACCGCCATTATCGAAGCTCTGCCAGGAGTTGGCGGAGATGAATCAAAACTCTGGATGAAGGAACTCTTGTTTTCTTATCTTAAATTTGCCCAAAAAAAAGGTTTTAAGTTTGTTTACCTGGAGGATAATATTATAAAAATCAGTGGCGAAAATGCTTTTTCTTTATTTAAAAAAGAAACCGGTGTTCACCGCGTGCAAAGAATCCCTTCAACCGAAAGAAAAGGCCGTATCCATACCTCGACTTGCATCATGGTCGTATTACCACAGATTATCCAATCAGATGTTCGCATCAATCCATCCGATCTTGACTGGCAGTTTTACCGGTCAGGTGGCCATGGCGGCCAAAACGTCAATAAGGTCTCAACTGCTGTTCGTCTCACTCATCGTCCATCAGGAATCGTTGTTACTGCCTCGCGTGAACGCTATCAGGAAGTTAATCGGAAAATTGCCCTAGAACTTTTAATAGGAAAGCTTTACCAACTTGAAGAAGAAAAGAAAAAAGGCACGACCGCCTCATATGTCAAAGATGTGGGAACAGGTGAAAGGGCAGAAAAAATCAGAACCTATAATTTTCCTCAAAATCGCCTCACTGACCATCGAATCGGTAAAAGCTTTTATAATCTTGAAGATATTATTTCCGAAGGCAGGTGGGATAAAGTAATGTTAAAATAGTCAAATAAACTAATAAACAAATGAATAATTAAATGAGTAAATAAATTTAATTATTTAATTATTTTCTCTATTGAGACATTTATTTGTTTATTTGATTATTTGTTTATTAAATCCTGTGTTATAATTATTCTCCTATGAAATCTAAAATCCATCCTCAATACTTTGAAGATGCTATAGTTACCTGTGCCTGTGGTAATACTTTTACTACCGGCTCAACTAAACAAAAGATAACGGTCGAAGTCTGTAGCAAATGTCATCCTTTTTATACCGGTGAAGCCAGATTTATAGACATTAAGGGACGGGTTGATAGTTTTAAGAAAAAACAACAGTTTGCCAAACAGTATAAAACAACCAGTAAAAACAAAAAGCAGAAAAAAGAGGAGAAAGAAGAGAGAAAAGTCAAAACTCTTAAAGAGTTGCTAAGTGAAAGCTAAACTGTTATAATTTTCTTTACCTAAGACTTCAGGTTTTCCTAAAAAGAAGTAAAACAAGTTCCTGAATAAATTCCCTCCGTTTAGCGGGGGACGGTAAAAAATATGGTTTCTCTAAAAAAAAAGTCACAAACCGATAGTTTAATTAAAATCCTCTCTAATAATAAAAACTTTATCCTTATCTCCATAGAAAAAACCAAGCATCAATCATTGGAAAGTTTGAGAAAAGAGCTAAAAAAAACTCAAGCTTTGTTAAAAGTGATTAAAAACTCTCTTCTTGAAAAAGCAATAAATAAAATAAAAGATGTTGCCTTTTCTCAGTTTAGAAAGCAGTTTTTTCCTCTAAAAAAACCTACGGCGATTCTTCTTTTGTCAAAAAACTGGAATCAGGGACTGAAAACTTTTTTTGATTATACAAAAAAGGAAACCACCCTTGCTTTTAAAATAGGCATTTTGGACGAACAGATCTACGATAAAAATTATTTGGAAAAGATTGCTCAACTACCCGGTAAAAATGAATTAATTACCAATATTATCAGCAGTCTAAAATCACCGGTAAGCAAATTCGTTTACGCTTTGAAATTCAACACCAATAAATTTGTCTATATATTACAAGAAAAGACAAAGGAGGTGAAATCATAAATGTTAGACATAAAACTGAACGAGAAATTACAGAAAATCGCCACTGAGATAGAGAAACTGACTGTTGTTGAAATGGCTGATTTAGCCAAATATTTAGAAGAAAAGTTTGGTGTTTCCGCCATGCCCGTCGCTGCCGCACCAGCTTCCGCCTCCGTCCCGCAGAGCGGGACTACGGCGGCCAAAGAAGAAAAATCAATCTTTACTGTTAATTTAACTGATGCCGGTGCTAATAAGTTGGCGGTAATTAAAGCGGTCAGGGAAATTCTCCCTAACTTAGGTTTAATGGATGCGAAAAAATTGGTTGAATCGGCTCCTAAAGAACTATTGAAGGATGTGAAAAAAAACGCCGCTGAAGAAGCCAAGAAAAAAATTGAAACCGCTGGAGGGAAAGTGGAATTGAAGTAATTATTGATGACAAAAAGTGGTGAAAAACAGCCTTATTTTAGGTAAAATAATATATGACTAAAAAGCCTCAAAAATCTTCCTACAGTGCCGAGTCGATTATTGTTCTTGAAGGACTCGAGCCAGTAAGAAAACGACCAGCCATGTACATTGGCACTACCTCACAACCAGGTGTCAATCACTGTCTTAACGAAATCATTGACAACTCAATTGACGAGGCTTTAGCGGGATTTTGCCGAAACATCGAAGTTCGTCTTGAAGATAATGACTATTTAACTGTCTTTGATGACGGTCGAGGAATTCCAATTGAAAATCTCCCCAAATACAAAACTTCTGCTTTGGAAATTGTCATGACAAAACTTCACGCTGGAGGTAAGTTCACTGTCGGCGCTTATAAAGTTTCCGGCGGTCTTCATGGAGTGGGCGCTTCCGTGGTTAATGCCTTATCGGAACATTTTATTATTGAGGTAAAAAGAAACTGCAAGCTTTATCGCCAGGAGTACAAAAAAGGTGTACCGCTTTACAAAGTAAAATCAGTCTCGTCTTCTATGATCGGGTTCAAATATGCTAAAGGAACTGCTGTTTCTTTTCTCCCTGATAAAGAAGTTTTCAAAGAAACCATTGAGATAAGTTATTCTATTTTTAAAAAACAGATTAAGGAACGGGCTTATTTAATTAACAATGTCTACTTTAAAATCTTTAATAAAAAAACTAGCGATAAGTTGGCTTATTTTTTTGATGGTGGAATTATCTCACTCCTTCGCGACCTCAATCGTGGAAAAAGACCTCTTCATAGTCCTATCTATATTAAAAAACAAGCTGATGATAAAGAGGTCGAAGTCGCCATCCAATACAATGACTCAATTAACGAAAATGTTCATTCTTTTGTCAATGTCATTAATACGGTTGAAGGTGGCACTCACCTAACCGGATTTCGCACCGCCCTAACAAAAGCGATTAATAACTATGCCAAAAAAGAGTTGGGAGAAAAAAACGGCGAAGAAACCCTGACTGGCGACGACGTCAAAGAAGGACTAACCGCTATTGTCTATGTTAAGATGCCGGCGACCAATCTCCAGTTCGAAGGCCAAACTAAAGCAAAACTCGGCAACTCAGAAGTGCAAACCATCGTTCAGGCAACCGTCTTTGAATATTTAGAAACTTATTTTGAAGAAAATCCAAAAGATGCTAAAGAAATCTTAGGAAAAATCTATCTCGCCCAAAAAGCCAGGCTAGCCGCTAAAGCCGCTAAAGAAGCGGTTTTACGAAAAGGGGCGTTAGAAGGCGCTTCTCTTCCAGGAAAACTAGCTGACTGCCAGGAAAAAAATCCGGCTTTATCTGAGCTTTTTATGGTCGAGGGTAACTCAGCTGGTGGCACTGCCAAACAAGGAAGAGATAGAAAGTTTCAAGCGATTCTTCCCTTAAGAGGTAAGGTTTTAAATACAGAACGCGCTTATTTGGATAAAGTCCTTTCTTTTAAAGAACTTAGAGATTTAGTGGTGGCTTTAGGAATGGGTATTGGTGAAAATATTGACTATTCGCGCCTTCGCTATCATAAAATCGTTATTATGACCGATGCCGACGTTGATGGTGAACACATCAGAACCCTTTTATTAACCTTCTTTTACCGTCATCTACCCGATGTTATCAATAAAGGCCATCTTTATATTGCCCAACCACCGTTATACAAAGTCCAATCAGGAAAAAAAATCGCCTATGCCTACTCTGATGAAGAAAAAGATAAACTCGTCGTTTCCCTTATAACCCCCAAAACCCCCAACACCCCCAACATCCAACATTATAAAGGCTTAGGCGAGATGAATCCTGATCAACTTTGGGAAACCACCATGAATCCAATTAATCGAGTATTAAAACAGGTGATAATAAACGATGCTCAAGAAGCCGACTATGTCTTTTCTATGTTAATGGGTGAAGAAGTACCACCAAGGAAAAAATTTATTGTTACCCATGCAAAGATGGCTAATTTAGATTTATAATCCCCGCCGCTTGTCATTCCGAGCGAAGCGAGGAATCTATTATAAATTATTATAGGAATATATGAATATCCAAATCATCGCTCTCTTAACAGCACCGATAACGGCCATTGCCGCCTTAGTCTATGGTCTGATTTTAACCAAAAAAGTTTTAGCTGAAGACGAGGGTAGTGAAAATTTGCAAAAAATTGGTCGCGCCATCAAAGACGGCGCTATGGCTTATTTAAAAAAACAGTTCTCTGTCGTCTTTCCTTTAATGCTAGTTCTATCTGTAGGAATCTACTTTGGCTTAGGACAAAGTATTGCCGCTACCTTTCTTTTGGGAGCGATTTTTAGCGCTATCATCGGTTACTTTGGCATGTGGATTGCTGTTAAAGCCAATGTTCGCACTGCCAATAACAGTCTTAAGGGTTTAAATGCGGCTTTAAAAACTGCCTTCAATGCTGGTACTGTCAACGGCATGTTGGTTGTTGGACTAGGCCTTTTAGGTGTTTCTATAATTTATATCTGGTCATATTTTACAAAAATCAGCCAAGGACCAGAGATGGTGACAAAATATGCGACTCAAATTTTAGTTGGCTATGGTTTCGGAGCGGCTCTTTTAGCCCTGTTTATGCGCGTTGGCGGAGGAATTTTTACCAAAGCAGCTGACGTAGGAGCTGATCTTGTCGGTAAAATAGAAAAGGGCATCCCTGAAGATGATCCAAGAAATCCAGCTGTCATCGCTGATAACGTCGGTGATAATGTCGGCGACTGCGCTGGGATGGCCGCTGATGTTTTTGAGTCTTATGCCCTAACTATTGTTGCCGCGATGATCTTGGGTGGATATCTTTTTGGTTTAAAAGGAGTTGTTTTTCCGCTTTTAGCCAGATCAGGAGCGATTATAACCTCGATTTTAGGTACATTTTTTGTCAAAGCTAAAAGTGACCAAGAGAATCCAATCAAACCTTTAATCCGTGGTTTTATTGTTTCGGCTGTCGCCGCTGCCGTTATCTTTATGGCTTTGGCTATCTATCTTTTAGGTGAGCCGAAAGCCGGTTATGCCGCTGTTTCCGGAATCATTTCCATGCTTGCCTTGCTTTATGTGACTAAATACTATACTGGACCGGGTGAAAAACCGGTCGTGGCGACCGCGAAAGCCTCTGAAACCGGAGCGGGAACTAATCTTATTAGTGGAATCGCTTTAGGTATGGAGTCGACCTTTTTCTCTGTTTTAATCGTCGCGGCAACAATTTTAGTTGGTTATTTATTTTTGGGTTTTTACGGTATTTCTTTAGCCGGCATGGGGATGCTTGCCACTACAGGAATTATTATGTCTTTAGATACTTTTGGCCCAATCAGTGACAATGCCTCAGGTATGGTAGAGATGGCTCAGTTAAAAGGAAAAGCGCCAAAAATTACCGCTAGTTTAGATGCTGTCGGCAATACTACTAAGGCCTTGACTAAGGGTTTTGCCGTTGGTTCGGCTGCTGTAGCTGCCTGTTCGCTTTTTGCTACCTATTTTGAAGCGACCGGACTTGGTTCAATTAATATTGCTCATCCAAAAGTCTTTATTGGTTTGCTAATCGGTGGAGCGCTGCCATTTTTATTTAGCTCTCGTTTGATTGGTTCAGTCGGCCGAGCCGCTTTTGAAGTCGTCAAAGAAGTACGACGCCAGTTCAAAGAAATTAAAGGAATTATGGAAGGAAAAAGTAGTCCTGATTATTCAAAGGCAGTGGCGATTGTGACCATGGCCGCTCAAAGAGAATTAATTATACCTGCGATGATTGTTATTATTTTACCTATTCTGACGGCTTTTTTAGGTGCTGAGTCATTGGGTGGATTTTTAGGCGGGGTAGTTGTCTCTGGGTTAACCTTGGCTTTATTTATGTGTAATAGCGGCGGACTATGGGATAATGCTAAAAAATATGTTGAGGACGGTAACTTTGGCGGTAAAGGCAGTGATACTCATAAAGCCAGTGTCATCGGCGATACCGTCGGCGATCCTTTAAAAGACACTTCCGGTCCGGCCTTAAACCCGATGATGAAGATTGTCCAGATTATTGCTTTATTAATTGCACCTTATGTAATACAGTTTATAGGTAAATAATCATGACTAACATCCAACCAGCCGAGATAACTTCCGAGATGAAAAGGGCTTATTTAGACTATGCGATGAGTGTCATTGTTTCACGTGCTCTCCCTGATGTCCGCGACGGCTTAAAACCAGTCCACCGCCGAATTCTTTTCGCCATGTATAAAATGGGTCTGACATCAGGTGCTCGTTTTTCCAAATGCGCCAAAGTCGTCGGCGAGGTTTTAGGAAAGTATCATCCTCATGGAGACGCTTCTGTTTACGAAGCCCTCGCCCGTCTGGCTCAAGATTTCTCCATGCGTTATCCTTTAGTAAAAGGGCAAGGAAACTTTGGTTCAGTTGATGGTGACCCGCCGGCCGCCATGCGTTATACCGAAGCCAAACTGGCTAAAATCAGCGACGAGATGCTTTCGGACATAGAAAAAGAGACTGTTTCTTTTATTGACAACTTTGATAGTACTTTAAAGGAACCAGTCTATCTACCTGCCAAACTGCCCAATCTACTTCTTATGGGCGCTGAAGGTATTGCTGTTGGTATGGCGACAAAAATTCCTCCTCATAATCTAATTGAACTTGTTGATGCGATTATTTTTATGATCGGCAAGGCGAAAATGTTGGACGGACAAAAAAATAATAATTTAACTTTCAATGTCGTTCTTGAAGACTTATTAGAGTATGTCAAGGGCCCGGATTTTCCGACCGGTGGCATTATTTATGGAGCCAGCGATATAAAACAAGCATACCTTACGGGTCGAGGTTCGATCATGGTTCGGGCCAAAATTGAAGATGAAAACATGGGAAAAGGAAAAATTGCCATTATCGTCAATGAGATCCCTTATCAGGTTAATAAATCCACTCTTGTTGAAAAAATCTCCAACCTGGTGGCTAACAAAAAAATTGTCGGTATCTCTGATCTTCGCGATGAGTCAGACAGGGATGGGATAAGAGTTGTTATTGAACTTAAACGCGATGCTTCATATAAAAAAGTTTTAAACAATCTTTTTAAATATACAGAACTTCAAACTTCATTCCCAATAAATATTGTTTGTTTGGTCGATGGCATACCACAGACCTTATCTTTAAAAACAATACTTGAGATCTACATCAAGCATCGGGTAGAAATCGTCACTAAAAGAAGCGAGTATGAGTTGACTGCTGCTAAAGCCCGTGCCCATATTTTGGAAGGATATCTCATCGCCTTAAAACATATTGATGAAGTCGTAGAAATCATCAAAAAATCTAAAGACGAAGCTTCCGCCAAACATTCTCTTATGAAAAAATTTGGCCTTTCGGAAATCCAAGCCCAAGCAATTCTTGATATGCAACTTAAGCGATTAACCGGCTTGGAAAGAACTAAGATTGAAGATGAGCTGGCCATGTTAAAAGAAACCATCGTTTATCTTCAATCACTCCTCAAAGACATTTTTAAGATTTTAAAGGTAATAAAGCAGGAGCTTATATATCTTAAGGAAAAATACGGCGATAAAAGAAAAACCCAGATTATAAAATCCCGACCAGGCGAAATCACCGACGAACAGCTAATTGAAAACAAAGAGGTAATTGTTGTTTTGACTAAAGAAGGTTATATTAAACAGGTGCTTAAAGAGTCGTTCCGCGTCCAGCATCGGGGCGGCAAAGGAGTCAGCGGAATTGAAACCAAAGACACTGACAATGTCTACTATATTACGACTGCGATGACCCACGACTACATGCTTTTTTTCACCAATCAAGGAAGAGTCTTCCAAACTCGTGTTTGGGATGTCCCTCAAGGTTCACGCATCTCCAAAGGTAAAGCGGTCATCAATCTTATTCCTTTAAAAGCAGACGAAACGATTACTTCCATCTTAACCTATGATAGCGACATTTTAGAAAAAGCTGATAAGTACTTTGTTGTTATGTCCACGAAAAAAGGCGTGGTCAAAAAAACCTCGTTTAAAGACTACTCCAATATCAGAACTAACGGTATTATTGCCATTAGACTTGGGGCAAAAGACGAACTTTTATGGGTAAAGTTAACCGATGGTAAAAAAAATGTCATTCTCGTTTCTAAATATGGTAAAGCTATCGTCTTCAAAGAAAAGGAAATTCGTCCGACTGGCCGAGCCTCAATTGGCGTCAGAGGAATGGAGTTTAATGAGGTAGATAATCAAGTAATTGCTGCTGATGTTTTCAGCGATGATGAATTTAAAAAAGATATTTTGGTTATGGGTAATCATGGTGTTGGTAAAAAAACCAAGTTAAAAAACTTTAAGGGTCAGCACCGTGCCGGTAAAGGAGTAAAGATTGTTTCTATTGATAAAAAGTTCGGTTTGATCGCCTTTGCCCAGATCATCAATTCCGAAGACACCACTTTAATTATAACGAGCGGCCACGGCCAGATTGTTAAAATTCCTTTATCTTCGATTCCTTCTCGCTCACGAACCGCCAAAGGCGTGATTCTGATGCGCTTTTCTCAAAAAGGCGACTTTATTGCCAGCGCCACCACGGTTTGATATAATTAGTTAATGAAGATTGAGGGTAAAAAAATTGCTTCTTATTTAGAAAAACTCCTTCGTCAAGAAGTTCGCCTTCTGAAAAAAAAACCAAAATTAGTTACCATCTTAGTCGGTCAATCACCTGAACAACTTTCTTACGTCAAGATCAAAAAAAATTTTGCCAAAAAACTGAAGATAGGTTTTAATTTTATTCATCTTAAAACTACCCCTAATTTTTCTCAACTTATGGGTCAATTAAAGACAATCAATGACGACAAAACCACTACGGGAATCATTATTCAACAACCTTTACCAGCCCAATTAGCCACCAATAGCATCTATGACTATCTTTCTTTGGAAAAAGAGATTGAAGGTCATAAAAGAAAATCGCCTTTTCTTCCTCCTCTTGGCCTCGCCGTTCTCACTATCTTAAAATATATTTTTCTTAATAAAAGAATTGATAAAAACCTCTTTGTTAATTTTGAAAAAGATATCACCGATCTAAAAAAAATTTTTAAAAATAAAAAAGTCGTCTTGGTCGGACGGGGGTTGACTGGCGGCAAACCAATTGGAGAAACTTTATCGGCAATGAAGATTAATTTTCTAAACATCAACTCAAATACCATCAATCCGGAAAACTATTTTAAAATCGCGGACATTATCATCACCGCCGTTGGCAAAAAGGTAATCGAGTCTTCAACACTAAAACCAGGTGTTGTTCTTATCAATGTTGGCTTAAGAAAAGAAAACGGAAAATTAAAAGGCGATTATGAAGAAAAAGAAGTTAAAGACATCGCTAGTTTTTATACGCCAACACCAGGCGGAGCCGGACCAATTGACATCATCTATCTTTATAAAAATCTCATCGAAGCGGCGAAACTACAGAGATGATACCAATCTACGAATGAATGCTAATCTATCAATATTCGTTGATTAGCATAAATTAGTAGATTAGAATCATGCTTATTATTATCACTGGTCAAACCGCCACCGGCAAAACCAAGCTGGCACAAGATTTTGCTAAAAAATATGATGGAGAATTAGTCAACTTTGACTCCCGTCAGGTTTATAAATACTTAGATATAATTACTGGCAAAGACAAATCAACAATGAAACAATTTAACAATGAAACAATATGGTTATATGATATTGTCACTCCTGATCAATACTTTTCTTCCTACGATTTTGTTCAACATGCAACAAAAGTAATTAAAGATATTCAAAAACGAGGCAAAACACCCATCTTAGTCGGAGGCAGTTATTTCTATTTAAAACATCTTCTTTATGGTTTTGAGAATAAGGTTCCTCCTAACTTCAAACTCCGAGAAAAATTAAACAAAAAATCCGTTTCTCAACTGCAAGAAATTCTTAAAAAATTAGATGTTCAATCGATTAATCAATTAAACAACAGCGACCGTAACAATCCAAGAAGATTAATAAGAAAAATAGAAATACATTTAGGTAAAGAAGCGGAGCGAGCACGCTCATGGAATCAAAAAATTTCGGTGTCGAGCTTCTCAATAACAGGTTTAAGATACAAAAATAAAGAAAATCTTGTTAATGCTATAAAATCTAGAGTAGAGA
>Ga0210006_1000181_pt1 | contig 54466 bp, 50 predicted proteins | sample CryGey02umfilter_2_FD_185452 | JGI IMG/M metagenome (GOLD analysis project Ga0210006, IMG submission 185452) | Groundwater microbial communities from aquifer in Utah, USA - Crystal Geyser 4/10/14 0.2 um filter (SPAdes) (version 3) | ecosystem: Environmental > Aquatic > Deep subsurface >... | reverse complement strand
TGAGTGGGAGTTAAATAACAGACCTCGGAAACGTCTCAACTTTAAAACGCCTCAGGAGGTGTTTGATCTGCATCTGAAACCCTAGAGGGGTTGCGATCGTTCATAGAATACAGCTTAAACTAAACTTTAGAAATTTTATTCAAACCTATTCTTAAATTGTTCCAGTATGCAAACTTACGATAATTTTAGGTAAGATTTTGGATTGGAAGTTAATTGTTTAATTAATTGGACTAGGGAATTAACCGCGCTACCCCTTTTTTAGAAAATATTGATTCATTTTCTCGCGGAATTGCTCTTCCATTTCTTTTCCTTCTTGAAACCTTCTTTCGTTTCTTGACATATTTGCATCAAATGAAATATCCAAAACCCTTACTGGGGCTTGCTGCCTTCAAACACAACTTTTGGATTAACCACAACTTTGAATCAAGAGTTAAAGCGGTAAAATTCCGAATACTTTGGGTTTTTCGGGTGGTTAGGGTAATCTTCCTGCTCTGTCTTCTTCTGCCACAATAACGCTTATCATATTGTAATATTTCAGAATTGCAAATTAGTTCTTTGCAGAGGATGTTGGCTTTCTTGAGGTTTTCTTTTTTACGGGTGTTTTGGAAACAGGGCTCACGGGTGTTTTTGTAAATTCCTCCGCTTTTTTCTTAATATTCTTCCCAATTACAACTGCTTCACGTGATATGTCATCAACTGTTTTTTTTATTTTTTCCTGATTTTTCTTATCAGACAAAATAACGGCTGCGGCTCCCAAAGCGGCTCCTGCTAAAGCAGATCCTGCAGCAATTACTCCTCCCAAAGACTTATTTTTCTTCCTCATATATATTTATGATGGCACTCATTAAACATTATTTTCCGTTATTTTTCAAGCTGTTATTTGCTGAAGGACTACGGCTTGACCTACCCCACAAGTTTCTTTCTGAAACGACCAAATTTATTCTTGTAAGTTCTGCCATTACTTGATTATCTGTCATTTGTCTATAATCAAAAGAAATTGGGCGGACAACTCCATTCCCATCTTTGACACCATCAACAATTTCTTTTGTCATACAATCTATATTATTCTCTATTCTTACCGGATACAATAGGTTTAATTTTGTCATACTTAATCTGACATGACATTTGCGACAACTTCATATGGTGTTTGCAGGTTTATACCCAAATGTGGTCTCTCATAGTTATACTCACGTATCCAATTGGCAAACCATATTCTTAGTTCATCATAGTTTTGTGGTGGCATTTCAAGTCTATACAAAAACTCATCTTGATCTGTACGAAATGACCGTTCAATAACAGCATTTTCATTTGGTGTCCGTTTATGGATATAGTGGTACTCCATACCAAGCCCTTTTACAAAAGTCCTAAATCTTGTTTGGAATTCAAGCCCGTTATCTGTTTGAAGAAACAGTGACTTAAAGGGAAGTTTTGGAATGATTTCAAGAAGGGAGGCTATTGCTCCGTCTTCATCGAGGTGGTTTAAAATGACTACTTCTTTATACCGTGAATAAATATCAATCACAGCATACTCAAAACATGTCCAGGGAAGACCGGTTAGCTCCGGAGTTAGGTATTTTACATCCATCTGAAGATACCCTACGGTATGAGTATTTTTTACATGCATATGTATCGTGTTTTGGAATCTTGGTCTTCTATAGTATGAGTATTTCTCAACAAGATTATACCGCTTCAGTGTTCTATGAATTGTACGCGAGCAAACAACAAGCGCCAAAATCTTTTTAATCTTTTCAGCAGTATATTTCTTTCTTATCCGAATGGCTACGATATTCTGTTCTTGTTGAGTTGTGAGCTTTTTCTGTACTAGATGTGGTCGTGTGGATTTTCTATATAATCTTCTTTCTGACAATCCAAACCCACCTTGATGAATTGATTTTGAACGCCTAATCCACCGATATACCGTTACACGATTGACTCCTAGAAGATATGCGGTTTTTGAAACCGAATAGTTATTCTTCTTGAGTGTTCTAATTATTATATTTGGTTTTACCCTCATATCTACAGTGTATCAACACTGTTGCATATGTGGTGTCAGAACAAGGTCATATTGACAAGTGTAATATTTAGATATATAATTCAGTTACTCTTGATTCGAAAGTTTCAAGGGTAGAAAGACTAGCAATAGTTTTTCGGCAGGAAAGCCCCGCAAGGGGTTTTTTTGCGGCAATTTTTTTACTCATCCGTGTATCCGGGAAAAAAATCTTTCACTATCATTCTACCAGAAACATTTGTTTCTTTAAGCATTTTAACAATTCCCTGCACCATAAGCTGTGGGCCTGAAATGTAAAATTTGCGTGAAACAAAATCCGGGACTACAGATTTAACCATGTCCGCCGTAAGACGTCCATACATCCAATTCCGTCCATTAGTAAGTCTTGAATCTCTTGTTAGAACATGAATTGTTCTTACACCAAATTTTTCCGAACTAGACAGAATATCATCATAAAGAATGTCACTTTTTGTACTATTTATGTAAATCATAACAATATTAACTGTAATTTGTTTGTCGATTATATATTTTAACATCGACCTAAAAGGCGTAATCCCAACTCCTCCTGCTATAAAAACAAGAGGCAAACAGATATCTTTAGGTAAAACAAAATCGCCAGCAAGCTGAGATGCAAAAATTTTTTCTCCTTTTTTCATTTTTAAAAAATTTTTTTTATAAGAACTTGAAGTGTTGTAAAATTTTACTGCAATCATTATGTTTTGCTCTGTTGGAGATGAAGCAAGACTAAAATAACGTCTATTTCCACGCGAGTCCGTACTAATGTGCGAAAGAGTCCATTCCATATATTGACCAGAAACGAAATTGAAGTATTTCGGAAAATTAAAAATGAATGCATATGTATTGCGTGAAAGCTTAAACTTATCTTTTAGAGTTAGCAAAAGTCTATAATTAGGATTTATAAAATATGTCAGAATGTTTCCAAAAATAATGGCCTGCTCGGGCGTTACCGCAACAGCAAAAATTGACAAGTGGAAATTTGAGTAAAGAAACGCAACAAATATGGCATAGCATATTTGAAGTTTTTTTGTTACCGGCGTCGTTAATGGCTCAACCAACATAACAAATGCAAAAAAAAGTGTTACTGATTTAAGAAAAATAAATTGAAAGGATGTAAAAAAAGTTGGCAAGCTTGCTGTTCGTAAAATTGTAGTAGGAATTATAAAGAATAGATAAGCTGTTATAAAACTCAAAACCATAGCTTCCTTTCGTAATTTTCTTGTAAGCAGGAGGCCTCCAAGAAGTACAAAAGGTGCCATAAACGGCGTACCAACCCACCAAACTGCGGCGTGGTCCGGCGACAAAAGCGCAACAGCCGCAACCCCCAATGCAGCAGGATTGAAAATATGACGTTTTTCGATCGTTAAAAAATATTTTGAAGCCATAGCAAGAACAGGCGCAACGATCAAAAATGGAGCATTCGTTGCGAAGTTACAAGAAATAATAAATACCAAAATAAGAGCCGTTATAAAAACCGACTCAAAGTTTGTAGTCAAACCGGAGAGTTTTGCAAAGAAATAATTTGATATGAATGAAAAAAAAATTATTGTTGCCGTACTCAATACAAAATCAAGTGGACCAAAAGGAATAAATTTTAAAAATGTTCCTACAAAAGCTACCAATAAAAGAAAAATTAAATAGTAAAGTGTAAAGCGGTACGTTGTGATAGAGTTAAGAATCCTGTCTGTTGGATTTAGTAAATACTTAATAAACATAGCCTGAAATAAGTACAATGACTAACTTGGTACTTAACATAAATAGTATATCAAAATTCCTGTATTGCCCCTTTATTATTTCAAGAATTCGGTATTATAATAACTTGATGCAAAGAAATGTATTAATTGGAATAGGACTAATAATTGTATTACTGTTAGGCGGTGCATATTTTCTTCTAGGCAAATCAAAAACTACACCAGATCCTCTAACTGCAAACCAGGCAAATAATGAAGCGGTAAGTGAAAAAACAAGTTTCAGGGATCTTTTGGCAGGAAATAGAAATGTAACCTGCACAACTACTTATCCGACAGTCGAAAACACCAGCACAAACGGAACCATTTTTGTCTCAGGCAAAAGAATGAGGGGGGACTTTAACGTAACGGTAAACGGTAAAAATACGTTGAGCTATATGATTCAGGACGGAACATATGTCTATGTGTGGACATCTGATTCAACCCAAGGGACAAAAATGAAAGCTGACGCAGTCGAAAAAGCTACCGGTGAAAATACTCAAAATGCAAACCAAAATTTTGATGTTAATAAAGAAGTGGATGTTAAATGTTCCAATTGGAGCGTTGATGAAAGTAAATTTACTCCCCCGGCAAACGTAACGTTTACAGATCTTAGTCAAATACTGCAAAAACTTCCAACATCTGCTGCTAAAAAAAGCGGTGGGAATACACAAGTGCCTTCATCGGCTTGTGATAGCATTACATATTCTCAGGCAAAAGAAGCATGTATTAAAGCTCTAAACCCCTAATTATTTCTGCTTCTTTGGTTTTTTCTTCTCTCTTTTTTTATGGGTGTGTTTTTCAGCCATATAATTTATTGTAACTCTTTTTATAATATATGCAATATTTAAAATTTCAGGGTATTGCATTGAATAAAAAATAATGCTACGTTAAATATAGTGTCATGAAAAGTACTGCCAATATTGCCGAGCCTTATTTCTTGCGATTTGTTTTTACAGACACAAAACTGTCTTTTCTTTGGCTTCTTTTAAGACTCTGGGTCGGATGGGAATGGACTGTTGCAGGATGGGCAAAAGTAGTAAATCCTGTATGGGTGGGGCCAAAAGCAGGAGTAGCTGTTGAAGGGTTTCTTAACGGTGCCCTATTAAAAACATCGGGCACGCACCCTGATGTTTCGGGATGGTACGCAGCATTTATAAATAATTTTGCTCTCCCAAACAGTATCTTATTTTCATATTTAGTTGCTTTCGGAGAACTTTTAGTAGGTGTGGCTCTTATTTTGGGAATTTTTACTGGAATTTCTGCCTTTTTCGGAGCTTTTATGAATATTAATTATTTATTTGCCGGAACCGTAAGCACCAACCCCTTATTATTTTTGCTGCAGGTATTTCTTATGCTTGCGTGGAGGGTAGCCGGATTTTGGGGTCTTGACCGCTATCTACTTCCCTATTTGGGTACTTCACAGTCAAAAGGAAAATCTTCTCGTAAGAGGTAATTTTACCAATGCTCTCTTATATGATCCATAGCGTAACCTAATGTACCTCCTACTTTTTTTCTGGGGTTAAAAATATTTTGCGGATCAAAAATTTCTTTTGTCTTTTTAAACAATTTACAAATATCTTCTCCGTACATTTTTTCTAAATATGGAGTTCTTATAAGCCCATCGTTATGTTCCCCCGTAATAGATCCTCCGTATTTAATTATAAGATCATAGACTTCTTTTGCAATTTCGGGAATGGCGTTTCTAACACTTTTTTTTGTGATATCTACAAGCGGAATTATATGAAAATTCCCATCACCCACGTGTCCTGCTACCGTAAAAATGAAGCCTTTATGCCGTTTTATAATAGACGTAACTTGGGGAATTACCTCACTAATATATTCAGGCTTTATTACAAAATCATCAATAAAAGGAGCTGTATGCTTGTCTTTAATTTTTTTTCTTAAAAGATTAAAACTTTCACGCCTTATAAGCCAATACTTTTGCTCTTGATTTTCAATTGCTATTTTTGTTTTGGGATGAAACGGCGCTAGTTTTTCCTTCAGTGTTTGTATTTTTTGCTTTAACTCCTCAGGATCATTTCCCGTAAAATCAACCTGCAGAACTAATTTCGGCAAGCCCCCGTGTGCAACCATCAGCAACTCAGGAAGAAAAGCTATTCCGCTTCCGATAAAGCCTTTTGCTCCTAATTGTTTTGCAAATTCAGGAAAATATTTCAGGGCAAGCTTCAAAGTGTTATCATCGTATGATTCAAAACTCTCAGGCTTAAGGGGTAATACCGCATTTATAACGTCCCCAAGATGAGATAAGTCATGCAGAAAAATTATCATCATTTCCCTGTGCATATACATGGGAACAAGCTCTATTTCAGCTTCTAAAAGTAAACCTAGAGTGCCCTGAGACCCTACCCAAAGTTTTGACAGATCAAAATCTCCCGTTTCTTTATTGTAAACATTCCAAAGATAAAACCCTGCCGAATTCTTTGTAACCTTCGGTTTTGCAGCCATAATTTGCTCATAATTTTTATCTATTAAATTAAACATTTTTTTATAAATCTCTCCTTCCATATCGTCCTGCTTCATTTTTTTATCAAGAACAGATTTTGAAATTTTATGAAATGAATATATATTCCCATCGCTTAAGACAACTTTAACTTTTTTTACATATCGCTCTGTTTTTCCGTAAAAAAGTGATTTTTCTCCTCCCGAATTGTTATTTATAATTCCTCCCATTGCTACCAGTTCCCGGGACGCCGGGTAAGACGGAAATAACAAACCCTGTCTTATTGTTTCTTTTTCAAAATCCCTGTAAAAGACGCCTGGTTGAGTAGTCGCAATATTTCCGTTTATTGTAGGAATTTTATTGAAATATTTTGTGAACGAAACAATAATCGAATCATTAATTGCCCCGCCGCCCATATCTGTTCCGGCAGAACGCGCCGTAAGAGAAAGATGAGGATATTCCTTTTTTTTAGCAGCAACAAATGAAACAAGCGCCTCAACATCTTTATCAGTTTTCGGAAATACAACAGCCTGCGGCTTTATTTCAAATAAAGACGCGTCATGGCTGTATTCCAAAAGAGTTGTTGGATCGGTTACGACATCCCCTTCGATAATTTTTATCAATTCATCCAATAAATCCTGTTCCATAAAAAGGCTTAACTACATCATGACAAAAAATGAGGTTACATATCAAGTACCTTTTATAATTACATTTGATATAACAAGTAATATAGGATATAATTACCAGCTCCCTATGTTGATTGGGGGGGCTAGGTCTGATACGATATTGGCAATATGAATATCCAAAAAATTGTTGTAATTTTTTTTGTAACTTTATTTTTCGCTACATTTTTAAATAGCGAAGCCTATGCTCAAATGCAAAACCCTTTTGTAGATCTTATACCGCAGGAAATCGCAACTCAAAACGCTCAGACGGCAAGCACATCAGCAGAATTTTCAGACATAAAAAAATCAGATGTTACAAAGCCTGAGGGAGAAACGGAGAAAAAAGAAGTTTTTACTCTTTTTAATAGAAGGCCGGAGAAAAACCCAAACTTTATTAACTTTATCGCCTATTCTGTGCAATTTGCAGTAAGAACCGGTGTGCCTGCAAACACTGTTCTTCTTATTCTTCTTATGCCTCTTCTTGCAACAATTATTGTATTTTTTAGACACGTTGTAGGACTTCCAAGCCTTGATATGCTTGTGCCTATTGCTCTATCAATTACTCTTTTGGCAACAGGAATCGGGCCCGGAATCGTTCTTCTTGCAATTATTGTTATAGCATCAACCCTTGCAAGACTTATTCTTAAAAAAGTCAGGATAATGCAGCTTCCAAAACTTGCTCTTTCGGTTCTTATTGTTGCAATATCCGTTTTTGCTTTTTTAACACTAAGTACCGCAGCGGGGCTTTTGAATGTTTCGGGTATTTCTATATTTCCGATACTTTTACTTATTATTCTCTCTGAACGAATTATTTCACTTCAGCTTGAAAGAACTATAAATGAAACTTTTTCAATTACTGCTGTAACGCTCTCACTTGGAATTGTCGGATATTTTCTTTTATCTTCGGATATTCTACGAAAAATAGTTCTTTTATATCCCGAAGTGATTCTTATCCTTATTCCTATTAATGTTATTATCGGACGTTATTTTGGCCTGAGAGTTACGGAATATTTTAGGTTTTCAAAAACTTTAAAACATGACAGTCACTAGAAATATTTTGGGCATGAACGCCCGTAATTTTCTTTACATTAGGCCATATAACCCGGCCGTTGCAAAACGCATTGCCGATGATAAGCTTGCAACTAAAAAAATTCTTTTGGAAAATAATCTTCCCACCCCTCAACTTCTTGCAGCGTTTGAGACGCGGGATGATATCAGAAATTTTGACTGGGCAAGTCTTCCGGAATCAGGTTTTGCAATAAAACCTGCACGTGGATACGGCGGTTTGGGAATACTTGTTATGAAAAGGTGGGAGAAAACGACAGGAAGAACAATTAATGATGAGGTGAAAGAAAAAAAGTCACTTGAATCATACATTCTTGACATACAGGAAGGGGCATATTCTTTACAATTTCTGCCGGATGCTGCTTTTATAGAAGAAAGAATTATAAGACATTCATTTTTTAAAAAACTTGCGGCGATTGGAATTCCGGATATACGCGTAATTGTTTTTAATAGAATTCCTGTCATGGCCATGATGCGTCTTCCTACTGCCGAAAGTCATGGAAAAGCCAATATTCATCAAGGTGCAATCGCTTTTGGAATAGACATGCGCTCAGGAGTTACAACCAGCGCAATTCATAAAAATAAAACAATAACAAGAATTCCCGGTACAAAAATTAAAATTTCCGGTATAAAAATTCCGGAGTGGGAAAATATTTTGCTTCTTGCTACAAAGGCGCAAAGTGTTTCGGGACTCGGATACGCCGGAATAGACATTGTTCTGGACGAAAATAAGGGACCGCTTATTCTTGAGATAAACGCAAGACCCGGATTGGCAATACAAAAAGCGAATAGAGCCTCTTTAAGAACACGCCTTGAAAGAGTTGAAAATATGGATTTGCCGACACCTGAAAGAGGAGTTGAAGTATCAAAGTCTCTTTTTGCTGAGAGTTTTTCTGAGAAAGTTACAGCTAAAACGAATATTATTACGGTTATCCAACCGATTACAATAAGATTTAAAGGGGGAACAAAAGATGTATTGGCAAAAATAGACACGGGAGCATACAGAACATCAATTGACAATGTTCTTGCACAAGAACTTTCGCTTATTCCGAACGATGAAAAAGTATATGTCAAATCGGCAAGCGGAAACGGATCACGTGACACCGTTGACTTCTCGTATATTCTTGCAGGTAAAAAAATAACAACTATCGCATCTCTTGCAAACAGATCTCACATGCGCTACCGCGTAATCATTGGAAGGCTTGATTTAAAGGGGTTTCTGATAACGCCTGAGCTTCACCCGACACAAAATTAGCATCATGTGATATAATAAGTACGCATGACACGGGTAAGTCTCGTGTCTTTTTTTTAAATTATGGATACACTGACTCAAATAAAAAATATTGCAATTATTGCACACGTTGACCATGGTAAAACAACCTTAGTTGACGCAATGCTTAAACAAACCCATACTTTTCGTGGAAATCAAAAAGAAATGGGCGAAACTCTTATCATGGACTCGAACGACCTGGAAAAAGAAAAAGGAATTACTATACTTTCAAAAAACACTTCAGTTTTTTTTAACGACGTAAAAATAAACATTATAGATACGCCTGGGCATGCGGATTTTGGTGGAGAAGTAGAACGTGTTTTAAATATGGCAAGCGGTGCAATACTTTTGGTTGATGCTGCAGAAGGACCTCTTCCTCAAACAAAATTTGTTCTGAAAAAAGCACTTGAATTAAAACTTAAAATTATACTTGTCATAAATAAAATTGATAAAAAAGATGCACGACCGTTGGAAGTTTTATATGAAGTTGAAAATTTATTTTTAGAACTGGCTCATGATGAACACGCGCTTCATTTTGCAACTCTTTTTGCTGTAGGCCGTGACGGAAAAGCTTTTTGGGAACTTCCGGATCATTATAAAAGCGACATGCAATCAGACTTAAAACCTCTTTTTGACGCAATTATCAAAGAGGTTCCTAACGCTATTCAAAACGAGGATGAACCTTTTCAAATGCTTATTTCAACTCTTGACTATGATTTACACGTTGGCAAACTATGTATTGGAAAAGTTACTCGGGGAAAAATTTCAAAAGGTGACATGGCATGCCTTGTGGATGAAAATAAAGTACTTGGATCCTACCGCGTACAAAAACTTTATACCAGCGAAGGCCTTAATAGAATCGAGATAGAAACTGCTACAACGGGTGATATTGTTGCGGTTGCGGGAATTGCGCAACTTACAATTGGTCAAACACTTACTGATCCGGAAAATCCTGTATCTTTGCCAAAAATTACTGTTGAAGATCCGACAATTAGAGTTACCGTAGGCCCTAATACAAGTCCGTTTCTTGGACGTGAAGGAAAATTCTGCAGTTCTGCGCAAATAAAAGACAGGCTTCTTCGTGAAAAAGAAACAAATTTAGGTCTCTGGATAAAACAAGACCCCGAATCTGCAAATTATATCGTGTCAGGAAGAGGCGAACTTCACTTGGCAGTACTTATAGAGACAATGAGACGCGAAGGATTTGAGCTGCAAGTTTCAAAACCTCAGGTAATTTATAAAACAATAGACGGAAAAGTCTGTGAACCATACGAAGAAGTCACGATTGATATAGGGAATGAATATTTGGGTCAAATTACTGAGGAGTTTGGAAAAAGACGCGGAGAAATGGTCAGCATGACAGGTGAACCAAATAACTCTACGCGCTTTGTTTATAAAATTTCAAGCCAAAACCTCTTGGGAATTAGAAACGTACTGCTTACCAAAACGCGTGGCACCGCAATTTTTAATACATATTTTCTCGGTTATTTTCCAAAAAGCGAAAAAATACTTGAACAGACTCGCAACGGAGCACTTGTTTCTATAGATGCAGGTAATTCTTTGTCTTACGGACTTGAAAACTCTCAGGAACGCGGTACGCTTTTTATAGGACCGGGCGTACCGGTATACGAAGGAATGGTTGTTGGAGTATCTACCAGAGATAAGGATATTGAAGTAAACGTTTGTAAGGGAAAAAAACAGACAAATGTAAGAGCTTCAACATCTGACATAGGTATTCAACTTACTCCGCCGACAACCCTTTCTCTTGAACAAGCTCTTGATTTTATAAATGATGATGAAGTCCTTGAAGTAACGCCTAAAAACATACGCATGAGGAAAAGAATTTTAGACACTACCAAAAGAAGAGTTGCATCACGAAAAAATTAAAAAGTTATATTTTTGATATGATTTATCAAAATTTCACGAGCTCCCAGCTGTACCTCTATAGCATCAAACCTGTAATCTGATATATTATTTCTCAAAATATAGTATTGTGCGGTTTTTATAATTTTGCGAATTTTTTGAGGAGTAATTGCCTCAAGGGGAGTTCCAAACATTTCTTGTGTTCTTGTTTTTACCTCAACAAATACTACCTGTCCGCCGTTTTTTGCAATAATATCTATTTCACCAAAACGGCTTCGGAAATTTCTATAAAGAATGGAGTATCCAATTTTAGTCAGGTATTTTTCTGCTTCTTTTTCACCAAAACTTCCCGTACTGTCCACAATTAGGATATTTGTATTTTATTTTCTCTTTTTTGCGCGTGAGGCTTTTTTTGCGTCCTTTTTCGATGCTCTTTTAGCTGCTTGTTTTGTCTCCTCTATAATTTGAATACCTATAATTGTCGGAGAAAGAATAGGAAATATTCTATCCACTTCAATTCCTTCAAGGGTTTGTCTTACAGTAATAGTCATATTTGACCCTTTTCCTTTTACTTTTATAATTCTTCCGGTGAACGGAACAGAGCGTTCGCGCTTTCCCTCAATAATTTTTTGTGTAATTTTTAGAAGCTTCCCTTCACGCAACATTTGTGTCGTATCTTCCATAGAACTCATATTATACAAGAAAAATACTGAATTGAAAAGGTGTATACTATTTTGCAGCTGCTTTTAAGAATTCCAGAAATAGTGGATGCGGCCTACCAGGTCTGCTCTTATACTCAGGGTGGCCTTGAATTCCTAAGAAAAACGGATGAACACTGCGGGGAAGTTCAACTATTTCAACCAGATTTTCAACAATAGATTTTGAAGAAATAATCAAACCTTTCTTTATAAAATCATTTTCAAACTCCTGATTAAACTCATACCTATGTCTATGCCGTTCAGAAACAAGTCCCGTTTCTCCATTTTTAAAACCTTTATACTGCTTGTAAATATCAAATGCCCTTGTGTTCTTATTAACCCCGGCATCCCATGCACCAAGACGCATTGTTCCTCCGTATGCCCGCCTTTCCATAATTTCTTTTTGTTTTGGCATAAGATGGATTACCTGATGTTGAGATTTAACATCATTTTCCTGAGTATTAGCATCTTTCCAGCCTAAAACGTCACGCGCAAAAGAAACTACGGCAAGCTGCATTCCGTAGCAAAGCCCAAGGTAAGGAATTTTTTTCCTCCTTGCATATGAAGCAGCAGTAATCATACCCTCAGCTCCACGCACACCCCAACCGATAGGAACAATAATTCCATCAACTTTTCCTATAACGGAAGTTCCTTTTTTTTCTATTTTCTCAGCGTCAATCCATACAGTCTCAATGTCTACGCCGTTCTCCCAAGAAGCATGATCTATTGCGTCAAAAAGAGCCGCATACGCATCTCTAAGCTTGTAATCTCCAGTTGAGAAATATTTTCCTACGATTCCTATTTTTACTTTTTTACTTTTCTTAGCTTTTATTTTTTTAAGCAAAGACAAAAGATTGGAAAGATTTACTTTTTTTTGAGGCAAACCAAGCTTTTTTAATATTTTTGCAGGAAGAGCTTGTTTTTCAAGAACGATTGGTATTTCATAAATACTTTGTACATCAGGACTTGCGATTATATCATCTTCGTGCATGTTGCAAAAAAGTGCAAAACGGTCAAGTCTTCTTTTATCCAGAACGCTATCACACCTTGCAACAACAAAATCCGGCTGTATACCCATTGAATTAAGCGTTCTTACGGAAAGTTGTGTAGGTTTTGTTTTTGGCTCGCCAAGATGCTTGGGAACAGGAACATAACTCACATGAACATGTACTACGTCCCCCGGCTTTCTGAGAGTCATCATTCGGGATGCCTCATAATATAAAATATTTTGGTATTCTCCCGCTGTTCCGCCAAGCTCAATAAGAACAATATCGTTATCCAACGCAACAAGCTCAATCCGTCGCATAATTTCATTTGTCACGTGAGGAATAGCCTCAACCGTTTGTCCGGAATATTCAAATCTTCTTTCACGGTCCATAACGGTTTTGTAAATTTTTCCGATAGTAACAAAATTTTTATCTCCCATTTCCTGGTTAAGAAATTTTTCATACGTTCCGATATCCATATCAGCTTCCGTACCGTCATCGCAAAGAAAAACATCGCCGTGTTCTATGGGATTTATTGTTCCGGCATCAAGATTAAGATAATTTTCAAATTTAATAGGGGCAACTCTATAACCGGCAGACTTTAAAAGAAGAGCGATAGATGCTGAAGTGATACCTTTTCCGATGCCTGAAATAACTCCTCCGGAGATAAAAATGTATTTTGTTTTTTTAATTTTACTATTTCTGAGGGGCACGATTTATATTATCAAAACAACATAAATTCGTCAACGGGGAAATTAATCAACTGGACAAATAATAAAGATGTGGGTAAAAACTTTCTTGTCTTGAAACAATAAATGTTCATATCCAACAATCAAAGGAATATCATCTTCGCGATTCATAACTTTATAGGTATACTGCCATTCCCCATCCGGTTCCGGACTACAATCTTCATCAAATCTTGTTTTATCTCCCAATTCTGTAAGTTTTCTTTTTAAATAATCTCCAACTTCACTTTCTTCTACGCCTAACTGTTTAAGTTTCTCTAAAGAAATAGTTCCTCCTGCGTAAACTCTAGTATAGATTTTATCTTCTACACTAACTATCTCCTGACCGCCACCCGCTCTATGAGCTGCCCATTCATCATGGTAAATTCCATCAGAAGTTTTGATATGAGAAGATTTTAGATGAAACCCTCCCCGCGCTACATCTTCAATTCTTGAACCTCCCGCATAACCTGCCGAGAGTCCTCCGGCCAAAATTTTTTTTGCATTTCTCATATGATCATTATAGCAGGTGAGCGGGGAAAGGGACTCAAACCCGCGACATCTTCCTTGGCCCCGATTTTTTTTGAGCGAGGTACGAGAATTGAACTCGCTTCTCTACCTTGGGAAGGTAGCATACTACCGGTGTACTAACCTCGCATAAACATCGGGGTACCACTGAATTACCCCCGCATTAAAGTTTAACTATTTGTATTCTATCAAACTTAACGTGGAAGTTTAAGAGTATTTCCTGAGTGAATGAGGTCGGGATTTGTAAGATTATTTACTCGTGCAATTTCGGGCCATTTATATCCGTCTGCGTATGCCCTCACTGAAATATCCCATAAATTATCCCCCGATACAACCGTATAGCTTGTACCTTTTATTGTTTCCTTTTGATTATTATTTGGAGGAGAGGGAATGGTTTTCTTTATTGCATTATTTGACGGAAGTAAAAGCTTTGTACCTTTTTCTATCATATCAGGAGTTTTAATGTTGTTTGCTTTTGCAATTTCTGTCCATGCAAATCCATTCTGATATGTTTTTTCAGCAATACTCCACAACGAATCGCCTTCGGCAACAATGTATTCTTTCTTACCCAATAACGCTTTTTTATTTTCTTCTTCAACTGATGTTTGAACAGCCTTACCCGATATCTCTCCCATTTGCCTTTTTGAAATTAAACTAATCCCTAAAAATATAAGAATAAAAAGCACTAAAACAGTAAAAGCTCCATATAAAAGACTTACATAAGAATGCGAAGTATGAAGTGAGGCATGTGACCTTACGTATTTGTTTATCTTTTTTTTTATACTTTTTTTTCCTGCCATAATTTTATTTTTTGGGCAGAGATAAAAAAATTCAAACTTGATATACCTTCACTAAACGCAGTGAAGTGCGGGAGCGACGGGGCTCGAACCCGCGACCTTCTCCGTGACAGGGAGACGCTCTAACCAACTGAGCTACGCCCCCAGGTTAGGACCTTGGCTATAGTAACAAATAATTGCATACGAGTCAACACTTTGATAGGATAGAATCGATGACAAATAAAGAAATTGTCAAGCTATTTAGTAATATTGCGGCAGCTTACGCGATAAAAGATGAATATAAATATAAATTCCAAATAATTGCGTACCAGAAAGCGGCCGATGCAGTAGAACATTCCTCAACAGAACTAAAAAATCTATACGAACAAGGAAAGCTTGAAAAAATCCCCGGAATAGGACCTACGATTAAAGATAGATTAATTGAACTTTTTAAGACAGGGAAAGTAATACATTATGAAAAAATACTTTCTGAAATTTCACCGGCAGTTTTTCCACTACTTGATGTTCCTTCGTTTGGTCCAAAAAAAGCATATAAGCTTGTCACACATTTTAAATTAATAAACCCGAAAACCGTTATTGAAGACGTAAAAAAGCTTGCAACGGACGGAAGAATATCAGGGCTGGAAGGGTTTGGCGATAAATCACAATCAGATATTCTTCAGGCAATTAATGAATATGGTACAGGGACGACAAAAACAGGAAGGATGACTCTTCCGTACGCTTTTTCTCTTGCACAAGAGGTTTTAGGCTACCTTAAAAAAAACAAAGATGTGTTAAAAACAGAACCCCTAGGAAGCTTGAGACGTATGATGTCAACAGTTGGCGACGTTGATATAGCGGTAACATCTACAAATCCAGGCAAGGTAATTGATTATTTTGTTTCATTTCCTGCAAAAGAGAGAGTTATTGAGAAAGGCCCCACAACAGCATCACTTCTTATCGGCGGCGGCAAACATATTGACCTTCTTGTACTTCCTCCACAGCAGTTCGGATCGCTTCTCCAGCACTTCACCGGATCCAAAAACCATAATGTTGCTCTTCGCGAATTAGCGTTGAAGAAGAAAATGTCTCTTTCTGAAAGAGGCATCAAATTACTTAACACGAAAAATGAGAAGATGATAACTTTTGACACAGAAGAAAAATTCTACAAATACTTAGGTCTTGACTGGATACCGCCTGAAATTAGAGAAAATCTTGGAGAAATAGAACGCTCACAAAAACACAATCTTCCAAAACTTATAGAGCTAAAAGACATAAAAGGCGACCTTCACATACATTCCGATTACAAACTTGACTCAAGTCATGATTACGGAATAAATACAATGCAGGAAATGATCGATAAAGCTAAAACTTTAAATTACGAATACATTGGATTTTCAGAACACAATCCAAGCATAACAAACCATACCAAAGACCAAATTTACTCAATACTTGCAGGAAGAAATGATAAAATTGAGCAAATTAAATCGAGTAATAAAAGTATTCGAGTAATAAATCTACTTGAAGTAGATATTTTAGCTTCCGGTGAACTTGCTATCGATAGTAAATGTCTTGATTTAATTGACGCTGCAATTGTTTCTATACACAGTTCTTTTAATACGTCACATGATAAAATGACAGATCGTATATTAAAAGGATTATCCAATCCAAAAGCAAAAATTTTAGCCCACCCTACCGGAAGACTTTTAAATTCCAGAACAGGTTACGAAGTCGATTGGGATAGACTCTTTGACTTCTGCAAAAAAAATAATAAAATTCTTGAAATTAATTCGTGGCCTGAAAGACTTGATCTTCCGGACACTCTGGTAAAGCAAGCTGAGGAGCAAGAAATAAAATTTGTAATTAATACTGACAGCCATGACGTATCTCAAATGGATAATATGTTTTATGGGGTGTCTGTTGCACGGCGAGGCTGGTGCAATAAAAAGTCAGTTATTAACACGTACCCATATCAGCAAATATTTAAGGCACTGACAGAATAAGTATTTTTTCAGTTGACATTTACCAAACACTGTGGCAAAATAATATCATTGTGATAATTTATATTGTAATTGGATTTGTAGTACTTGTTCTTCTGTATCTTTGGTTTACCTATAATTCACTCGTTACCCTCCGTGAACGAATTAATGAAGCGCTTTCTAATATTGACGTCCAACTAAAACGGCGATATGACCTTATCCCAAATCTTGTTGAAACAGTTAAGGGATACGCAAAACACGAAAAAGAAGTATTTGAGAATGTAACAAAAGCAAGAAGCGCCCTGATGAATGCAGAAACCCCCGGCCAAAAGTCAGAAGCTAACAATATGCTTGCAGGAGCACTTAAAACTCTTTTTGCGGTTGCAGAAGCCTATCCAACTCTTCGGGCAAGTGAAAATTTTACACACCTCCAAGAGGAATTATCTGACACGGAAAATAAAATTTCATACTCTCGACAGTTTTATAACTCAAATGTTTTGGATTACAACACCAAAATAAAAATGTTTCCTGCCTCTCTTATAGCTTCCCAATTCGGATTCGGTGAAAAAGAATTCTTTGGTACTGACTCATCGCAAAAGGAACCTGTTAAGGTAAAATTCTAACTTCATTTAACAACCTGGACCTAAGAATTATGACAATCTACAGTTCAATAAGCTCAAATAAAAGAAAAACGTGGCTTATTATGATACTTTTCGTACTTTTTTTTCTGACAGTTTCATATATTTTAGGACGGGCGCTTGGATACGGTCTGTCTTTTGCAGGCGTCATGCTTATAATTTCCGGTCTTATGTCTTTCGGGTCATATTATTACTCTGACAAAATTGTTTTAGCAATGTCAGGCGCAAAACCCGCAACAAAAGAAGAATACAGAGATCTATTTACAACTGTTGAAAATCTATCTATTGCGTCAGGCACACCTATGCCAAAAGTTTATGTTGTTCAAGATGCAGCTCCTAATGCATTTGCGACAGGAAGAGATCCAAAACACGCAGCAGTATGCGCTACAACCGGAATTTTACAAAAACTTTCAAAAGCAGAACTTGAAGGTGTAATAGGCCACGAACTTTCACATGTTAAAAATTATGATACGAGACTTATGGGAGTTGTAGCCATTCTTGTCGGCTCACTTTCAATTCTTGCAGATGTTTTTTTCAGAAGCTTATGGTTTCGCGATTCGGATGACAATAATAGATCAAGCTCTATTTTTATGATAGTAGGAATTATTTTAGCAATACTCTCTCCTATTATTGCAACTTTAATTCAGCTTGCAATTTCCCGAAGGCGTGAATATTTAGCTGACGCTGACGGTGCTTTGCTTACGCGCTACCCTGAAGGACTAGCCAGTGCTCTTGAAAAAATCGCCGCAGACAAAAATATTTTGAAAACTGCGTCAACTGCAACAGCTCATTTTTACATAGAAAATCCATTTAAAACAGACGTTAAAAAGAAATCCGGTCAATGGCTGGTAAATCTTTTCTCCACTCATCCACCAATTAACGAAAGAATCCGCATTCTCCGATCAATGTAGGGTATAATTAACATATGCACATTCCTATTGCATTGGGAAAAGCTATAACAAAAGTTTCCCAAACATTTAATTTAGGATCGGGATCAACGTGGCCAGGAGAAATAGCACTTTCACTTGATGCAAACTTTCTCAATAATTTATCTAAAAAAAATCCTCATTTAAAAATTGTTTTAGTCGCAGGCACTAATGGAAAAACAACAACGACAAAGCTTACCCAAGAGGTGCTGGAACGTCAAAATTATCGCGTTTTTAGAAATGAAGCAGGCGCAAATTTAATTAACGGTATTGCTTCAAGCTTTGTGTATCGTGCGGATATTTTTGGAAAAATTTCCTATGACGTGGCTCTTTTTGAAATAGACGAAAACTCTCTTCCTCGTATTCTAGAACACATAACACCCTTTGCAATTATATTATTAAATTTATTCCGTGACCAGCTGGATCGCTACGGCGAAGTAAATACAATAGCGGAAAAATGGCAGGAAGCACTTAAGAAGCTACCCAAAGAAACACTTTTAGTCACAAACGGAGACGATCCGATGCTTAGATTTATCGGAGAAAAATCAAACCTTCATGTTTCTTACTTTGGTATTGACGAAAAGTTAATGGACAAAAAAAACGCACCTCATGATGTTGACTTTCTCTATTGCCCGAAGTGTAAAACAAAACTTGAATTTATAAAAAGATCTTATTCCCATATGGGGATATATAAATGTCCAAAATGCGGTTTTAGACACGCAAAGACTTCTACTTTTAACTCTCTTCCAAATCCTATGTTTGGTCTTTACAACAAATACAATATTAATGCTGCTTCTCTTCTGCTTCAAAACGGTTTCGGTGTTAATTTAAAAACGATAGAATTGGGAATTACAAATTTTGACCCTGCATTTGGCAGGCAAGAAAGAATTATTTATAAAGGAAAAAACATATTTCTTCTTCTTTCAAAAAATCCTGCAAGCTTTAACCAGTCAATTCAAGCTATTATTGAACAAGACAAGAATCCAAACGTCTTACTTTTATTAAATGATAGAATTCCGGACGGTAGAGACGTTAGCTGGATTTGGGATGTAGAATTTGAAGAATTGAAAAATGCATATTACGTCACTATTTCCGGTGACAGGGCTTATGACATGGGCGTAAGAATTAAATACTGCGATATACCTGATTCTAAATTCCAGATTCATGACATATTAACAGAAGCCATTATTGTTGCCGCATCAAGACTTGAAACCGATCAAACTTTATATATTCTGGCAACATATTCCGCCATGCTTGATGTAAGAAAAATATTAAAAGGACGAAAAATTTTATGAAAGCTAAAAACCTATTCCCTAAAACCTATAACCTAACCATAGGTTGGCTTTATCCCGAATTAATGTCTACCTATGGTGACCGCGGAAATATTATAGTTTTACAAAAGCGTTGTGAGTGGAGAAATATAAATGTTCGAATAGAAAAAATCTCACCGGATACAGAATACCAAATACTAGATACATGCGATCTTTTCTTTATGGGTGGCGCGCAAGATACGCAGCAGGAAATTGTAAATCATGATTTGTTCGGGAAAAAAGGTTCGGCACTAAAGAAAAAAATTGAACAGGGAACTCCCGGTCTTTTTATCTGCGGCGCATATCAATTCTTGGGTAAATATTATAAAACAGCCGACGGAAAAATCCTTGAAGGGTTGAAAATTTTTCCAAGCTACACTGAAAACCCGGGAGAAAATGTCAATCGTCTAATCGGCAATATTATTATCGAACCTAATTCTAGTACCTATAACCTAAAACCTAAAACCTATATTGTAGGGTTTGAAAACCACGGAGGAAGAACATATTTAGAAGATAAATCAATGACCTTTGCAACCGTTAAAAAAGGTTCTGGAAACAACGGAAAGGACAAAACCGAGGGAATTATGTATAAAAATTCAATCGGAACATATCTTCACGGACCGATTCTGCCTAAAAATCCAGAAATAGCCGACTGGCTGATAGAAAAAGCTGTGGAGGTTAAATACGGAGAAAAAATTGAACTCGAACCCTTAGATGACTCTCTCGAACAAAAAGCAAAAGATGTTGTTGTAAAAAGAAATTCTTAAATATAGCTACGAACAAATTAACCAAGCAAATTCTTGGGAATGCTCGACAAACTCAGCTTTACCGGATAACCTAAGAACTGTTTTATTAAATATATCTTTTCTATACGTACTTGGTGTACCCATAACAAAATGTTTTCGTATTTTATAAAATACCTCACACAGACTATCATCTCTTGAACCCACATCCCATGGGTTTCGTTTAGTTTCAGGATCATAATACCTTGCATCTACATCAACCAAATAAATTTTATTTTTTCCACCTTTTACAGAACCATACACGTATTGTTCGCTTCTATCAATGTCCCACAAAAAAGGTTCACTTCTATTTTCGAATTTATATTCAAAATATCCCATAATTCCAGCAACTAGTTCATCGACTAATTTTTGGCTGGCTGTATCGACTCCTAACCCATCTACGAAATTACTAACCATTGTTAGTCCCTTCTCCGTAATAACAAAATCTGTTGGAACTACACTAATGCCAAATTGATTTAAAAGGTTAAATTCATTCCTTGTTACCTTCGCGCGGGTTAATTGATTACTACCCTGACCCCATCTTACAACGTATTTTCGATCAGGATTTTGCGCGTGATTTAATGAGATATCATAGGCAAATTGATCTATAGCATCACCCCTAAACGGAGAATAATTCCAATGTTCATTTTTCATGTAGTTATTATATTTCACTATAGGTTATTTATCAACTAACTACTTGCTTGAATAAGTCAACAAACATATAATAACTGTATGAAGATTGATGTAAAAAAAGTCGCAACATTGGCAAATCTTACGCTAACTCCGCAAGAAGAACACAAGTTTGAAAAACAGTTATCAGAAATCCTTACCTACGTTGAAAAATTGAATGATGTTGATGTAGAAGGGGTTGAACCAACTTCACAAGTAACAGGACTTACAAATGTCACAAAAAATGACAATTTTTCAGACGATTCTCTATCTCAAAACGCAGCACTTTCAGGCGCAAAAAATCAAAACAATGGTTTTTTCAAAGTAAAGGCAATATTTGATAACGAATAGGGTTTAGTGAATAGGGAATAGATATATGGATGTAACGAATCTTACAATAGAATCAATCTTAGACGGATACAAGAACAAAAAGTTTTCGGTAAACGAAGTTGTAGAATCATATCTTAAACGAATCAAACGACATGATAAGGAATTAAACTCTTTTATTACAGTTTGTGAAAAAGAAGCACTTGAGGAAGCAAAGAAAAAAGATGAAGATTTAGCCAACGGTGTTAAGTTACCGCTTTTGGGACTTCCGATTGCCCTCAAAGATATGTTTTCAACAAAAGGAATTAGGACTACGGCTGCATCAAATGTCTTGAAAGATTATATTCCCTCCTACAACGCAACTGTTGTTGACAGATTAAAAGACGCAGGCGCAATAATTTTGGGAAAAACAAATCATGATGCATGGGCACACGGATCAAGCGGTGAGAATTCGGATTTCGGACCGACTAAAAATCCATGGAATAAAGAATATACGCCCGGCGGGTCAAGCAGCGGATCTGCAGTTGCGGTTGCTGCAGGGCTTACTCCTATTGCCACTGGAACTGATACAGGTGGCTCAATACGCCTTCCCGCATCATTTACTAATGTTGTAGGTCTTAAACCCACTTATGGAAGAGTTTCACGCTTCGGAATTATTTCTATGGCGTCAAGTCTTGACTCAATAGGTCATTTCACAAAAACAGTGTCTGATTCGGCGAGAATTCTTCAAACTACTGCGGGTAAAGATGGCTATGACGCTACTTTATCCTCAGACAAACCTAAAAATTATTTAAAGAATCTTAAAAATGGAATAAAGGGATTAAGGCTAGGAGTACCAAAAGAATTTGTTACAAAAGGGCTTCAAAAAGAAGTAAAAAATGCATTTGAAGGGGCTGTTAAGATTCTTGAAGATCTGGGGGCGGAAACACTAGAAGTATCTCTTCCTCATACAGAATACGGGATCGCGACTTATTATGTTATTCAAACTGCAGAAGTAAGCTCAAATCTTGCAAGGTTTGACGGGATAAGATTTGGAAATAAAAGAACAGAATTTGGTGACGAAGCAAAACGCCGAATTATGCTCGGAACATTTACTCTCTCCGCAGGGTATTATGATGCATATTATAAAAGAGCAATGCAGGTCCGAACATTAGTCCGCAAAGACTATGAAAAAGCCTTTGATTTGTCATCTGGCGGAGTTGACGCAATTATAGTCCCCGCTTCACCAACTACTCCTTGGAGACTTGGAGAAAAAGTAAATGATCCGCTTGCAATGTATCTATCAGACGCGCTTACTGTGACCGCAAACATTGCGGGCATTCCGGGACTTTCTGTACCTGCAGGGTTTAATAATGGCTTACCAGTAGGAATTCAAATTCTTGGTCCGCAATTTTCTGAAGACTTGCTTTTTAGAATTGGCTATTCTTTTGAACAAAAAACTGAGTATTACAAACAAACACCAAATCTATGAAATATACACCGGTAATCGGACTTGAAGTTCACGTAGAGCTAAAAACACAAACTAAAATGTTTTGTGGCTGTAGTGCCGATTATTTTGGAAAAAATCCGAATACTTATACATGCCCCGTATGTCTTGGACTTCCTGGTGCTCTCCCCTACCCAAATAAACTTGCCATAGAATGGTGTGTAAAAATTGCGCTTTCACTAAACTGCAAAATCAAAGAATTTTCAAAGTTTGACCGCAAAAACTATTTCTATCCTGACCTTCCCAAGGGATATCAAATATCCCAATACGATTTACCTTTCGGCCACGATGGATTCATAGAAGTATTTAAAGAAAAAGGTTCTACGGATGTTAAGAAAATAGGAATTACACGAGTTCACATGGAAGAAGATACAGGAAAACTTACTCACGCAATTGTCTCAAATGAAAAAGTAAGTCTTATTGATTTTAACAGGTCCGGAGTTCCTTTGGTTGAGATAGTTACAGAACCGGATTTTGAGAATGAATATCAAGTTATTCAATATCTACAAAAACTTCAGAAAATTGTCCGCTATTTAGGAGTATCAAACGCTGACATGGAAAAGGGAGACATGCGTCTTGAACCCAACATTTCCCTATCCAAACCAAACACAAAAGGTTTACCTAATTATAAAGTTGAAGTAAAAAATATAAATTCATTCAGATTTGTTGACAGGGCAATACAGTTTGAAGTCAAACGTCAAACAGCACTTTTAGATAAAAACCAAACTCCAAAACAGGAAACTCGCGGCTGGAATGAAGTAAAAAATGAAACCGTATCTCAAAGATCCAAGGAGGAAGCACATGACTATCGTTACTTTCCGGAACCGGATATCCCTCCTATTGAGTTTACGGAAGATGAAATTACAAGTCTAAAAAGCTCTATTCCAGAATTACCAGATGAAAAATTTAAAAGATTCGAACAAAAATACAATCTTACATCCTACGATTCGGAAATTTTAACAAGAGAAAAAGGATTAGCGGATTATTTTGAAGAGGTGGTAAAAGTCGGAAAAAAATATCAAGTTTTACCAAAACAAATAGCAAATGAGATTATAAACACAAAAGTAAATACTGAAGAAATATTCCCAGCAAAACTTGTAGAAATTATTTTAGAAAACAAAAAAACAGAAACAGTCGATGAATCTGAACTATTCTCAGTTGTAACTTCTGTACTTACAGAAAATGCGAAGGCGGTCGAAGAATATAAAAATGGTAAAGAGAACGTTTTGCAATTTTTAATAGGACAAACAATGAGAAAATTGGGGAAAAAAGTTGACTTAAACGCCGTCAAAAGTGCTATACTAGAAAAGCTAAAGTAATCTCGGTTTACCCGAGCAACTCGTATGGCTGATTTTGTTCATCTTCATAACCACAGCGAATATTCTCTTCTTGATGGCCTTTCAAAAACAGCAGAAATGGTAGCACGGGCAAAAGAACTGGGAATGTCTTCAATTGCCATAACAGACCATGGAAATTTATACGGTGCAATAAGATTCTACAAAGAATGCAAAGAGCAAGGCATAAAACCAATAATAGGATGTGAAATATATGTCGCAAAAAGGTCACGTTTTGATAAAACTACGGATGATAAAGACTACAACCATTTAATCCTTCTTGCAAAAAACCAAATAGGATATAAAAATCTTATGAAAATTGTAACTTCTTCCCATCTTGAGGGATTTTATTACAAACCGAGAACTGACTTAGAATTGTTAAAAAAATATAAAGACGGATTAATTTGTCTCTCTGCTTGTCTTAGCGGATATATTTCAGAGCCTCTTCTTGCAGGACAAAAAGAAGAAGCAATTTTAAAAGCAAAAACACTCTATGAAATTTACGGTGGAGATTTTTACCTTGAACTTCAAAAACATATTAATATCCCAAGACAAGATGAGTTAAATATAAAACTATTGGCATTATCCAGAAAATTGGGTATTCCGGTGGTAGCTACAAATGACAATCATTACATAAATAAAGATGATGCAGAAGCACAAGAAATACTTCTTTGCATAGGAACTCAAACAACGATTATTACAGCTGATAGAAAACTTTCTATGCTAAACTCTCCTGATTTTTACATAAAAGACCAAAAGGAAATGCAGAAACTTTTTTCAGACACCCCTGACGCATTAGAAAACACATTAAAAATTGCAGAAAAATGCAATTTAGAAATAACACTTGGAAAATGGATTATGCCCACTTTTGAAGTTCCTGCAAGTAAAACTCCTGCCGAGTATCTGACCGAACTTGTTGATAAAGGTTTAAAAGAAAGATATAAAACAGTGACTGAGGAAATTAAAGAAAGAGTAAAGTATGAACTGTCAATTATTATAAATAAAGGATACGAAGCTTATTTTTTAATTGTACAAGACTTTGCAAATTGGGCAAAGAATAATGAAATTTCCGTCGGACCGGGAAGAGGATCGGCTGCAGGTTCCGTGGTTTCATATGCACTTAATATTACAGACGTTGATCCGTTTTTTTTCAAACTTCCATTTGAAAGATTTCTAAATCCTTTCCGTCCTTCAGCTCCTGATATTGATCTGGACTTTGCAGATACTAGACGCGATGAAGTAATAAAATATGTAACTTCAAAATATGGAGATGATAAGGTAGCACAAATAATAACATTCGGTACCATGGAAGCAAGAGGTGCCGTTCGTGACGCGGGACGGGCGCTAGGAATGCCATATGCTGTTCCGGACAGAATAGCAAAAATGATTCCACCGGGATGGCAGGGACACGCAATGACTATTGAAAAAGCACTTGAACAAAGCCCTGACCTAAAAAGAGCTTACCGTGAAGAAAACGACACTAAAAGACTTCTTGATGTTGCAAAAAAACTTGAAGGAGTTGCGCGTCATGCATCAACTCACGCTGCAGGAGTTGTGATTGCCAACAAAAATCTAACCGAATACACTCCTCTTCAAAGAGAAAGTAACGGAGAAAGAATTGTTACTCAGTATGACATGTATACAGTCGGTGAAGACGGTGTTGGCCTTCTAAAAATGGATTTTTTGGGACTTCGCAACCTTACAATTATTGAAGAAACGTTACGTTTTGTAAAACAAAATCAAAACATTTCCCTTGACGTTTCAAAATTTCCTCTCGATGACAAAAAAACCTACAAACTTCTTTCAAATGCAGAAACAACAGGAATTTTTCAATTAGAGTCAGCAGGAATGAGAAGATATATAAAAGAACTACAACCTTCTTCAATTTTTGACCTCATGGCAATGGTTGCATTATATCGACCCGGTCCTATGCAAAACATTCCTGAATTTATCGCACGAAAGCATAACCCCTCTCTTATAAAATATCCAGATGAAAGACTTAAGGATGTTCTTTCCCAATCATATGGCATACTGGCATACCAAGACGATGTACTCCTTACATCAATTGCTATCGCAGGATACACATGGCTTGACGCTGATAAATTCAGAAAAGCTATGGGCAAAAAAATTCCTGCCGTGATGAAAAAACAGGAAGAGACTTTTGTTAAAGGAGCTGTAAAAAATGGACTTACCCAAAAAAAAGCCGAAGAAATTTATAATCTAATTGCACCTTTTGCGGGATACGGTTTTAATAAAGCTCACGCCTCTTGTTATGCGACTATTGCATTTAGAACCGCTTATTTAAAGGCCCACTACTCAGTAGAATTTATGACAGCTCTTCTTACTGCTGAAAGCAGGGGCTCAACCGGTCCTGCAAAAAATGAAAAAATTTCACAAGCAGTCGCAGAATGCAGACGACTGAATGTTAACGTATTACCTCCTTCTATTAATTTCTCTGGGGACGAATTCAGCATAGAAGATACGAAAAACGTCAGGTTTGGATTATCAGCAATAAAAAATGTCGGAAGTGCTGCAATATCAACTATTCTTGGAGCAAGGGCCAATGGAAAATTTGAAAGTTTTTCAGATTTTTGCCTTAGAGTTGATCTTTCAAAAGTAAATAAAAAAACTCTCGAAAGTCTTATAAAAGCCGGGGCTATGGATGAATTTGGAAAACGTGCATCTCTTTTATATGCAATTTCTTCAACCGTAGATAGAATCACAAAAGAAAAAAATAAAGTAAAGTCCCAAGCTAGTCTTTTTGATAACGAACCTCCTTCTAAGATTTCATACGAAGGAAACATACCTTTAGATCTTGAAGAATTTAGCGATAAAGAAAAACTTTTGTTTGAAAAAGAACTTCTTGGTTTTTTTCTCTCCGACCATCCGTTGTCTGCGGAATTAGATAATTTAATAAAATATATTTCACATCAAATTCAAAATCTTATAGAAACTCCGGAAGGAACAAGAATAAAAGTAGGTGGCCTTCTTTCAGGTGTGAAAAAAATTATTACTAAAAAAAGCAACAGCGAAATGGCATTTATTACTCTTGAAGATCATGCCGGTTTTTCAATAGAATGTGTTGTTTTTCCGAAAACGTTTGAGCAATATAAAAATATATTACTACGAGATACAATCGTGTTGATTTCTGGCAAATTGGACTTCAAGGACGAAATACCTGTTATACTTGTAGATACTATTGAAAGGTACAAAAATACTAATCAAACAACTAATTAATAACAATATGCGTGTTGACTCTTCTCTGTAAATTTTATAAAATTAATATTCAATGGTTTCAATAGAGCCCGAAATTATTTCAAATTTCTTTGGTTTTAAAATCACCAATACTCTTTTAGCAACTTTTTTAGTTGATTTTCTGCTTGTTTCAGGAATTTTTATAATACGAAAAAATCTTTCTGCTATTCCAAACCTTTTTCAAAACGCAACTGAAACCATCATAGAATATCTCTACTCAATGGCAGAACAGATATCGGGAAAATTTACAGCAAATATTTTTCCTTGGTTTGCTTCTTTTTTCTTCGTAATATTTTTCTCAAACATAGTAGGTCTTATGCCCGGTTTTGGAACTATTGGTTTTTTTCACACAGAAGAAGGTAAAAAAGTTCTTGTTCCTCTTTTACGCGCGGCAACAAGCGACTTTAATACCACGCTTGCTCTTGCAACGATTTCACTTGTTGCAACCCACACATTAAGCATCAAATACAACGGCATCGTCAACTACTTAAAACGTTATTTCTCTTTTAATCCAATTTTTCTTTTTGTAGGATTACTTGAGATTATTTCGGAGTTTACAAAACTTTTATCTCTTTCTTTCCGTCTTTTTGGAAATATATATGCAGGAGAAGTAGTACTCGCAACAATATCTTCACTGTTTGCATTCGTAACTCCTATTCCTTTTTTATTGCTTGAAACAATAGTGGCGTTTGTACAAGCACTTGTTTTCGCAATGTTGACGATGGTATTTATGTCAATTATGATTAACCCACATACGGAAGGAGGTGGGCATTAATGGTATTTACTATTACCGGAGGATTAGTTGTTGCTATTGGAGGTATTTTTCCAGCACTTGCAATTGGACTTATTGGACTTAAAGCAATGGAAGCAATCGGAAGAAATCCAGAAGCGGCGAGCAAAATACTTCCACCAATGCTCTTGGGAATGGCGTTTGCGGAAGCTATTGCTATTTACTCCTTAATTTTGGCATTTACAAAATAAAAGGAACTAACCTTTTTACATATGGAATTATTTAAAAACTTTGGCTTTCAACCAGAATTTTTTGTTGCACAGATTATTAATTTTTTAATATTGGCTTTTGTATTTAAAAAATTTCTTTACAAACCAATGTTAAAAGTATTACGTGACAGACAAAAAAAAATAATAAAAGGGATAGAAGATGCACAGAATGCTCATATCGCTCTTGAGGAAGCTCAACAAAAAAGGGATGAGCTTCTAAAAAAAACGGCAAGTGAAGCGGAGAAAATTTTGGAAGATACAAAAAAGGCTTCTGAGAAGATGAGGGAAGATTTCCTATCTAAATCCCAAACAGAAGCTGCAAAGATTATTCAGGATGCTAAGCGTGAGATTGTTTCTGAAAAAGAGCAGCTTGAAAAACAAGCTAAAGAAATGTCTTTGGAGTTATCAGAAAAAGTATTGGAAAAAGTTATAGAAGAATTATTTACAAAAGATGAAAAAGAAAGGATATTAAAAAGAAATATTGCACGTATTCAAAAAGCTTAACAACATGAATAGACAACAATTAAAAAAATTAGCAGACCTTACTATTGCATTGGAAAATGTAGATGAAGGTGTTGTAAAATATGTTTCGGAGAAATTGTCACGTTCTGACTTAAAAGAATATTTATTATTGTTAAAAAAACTTGTCAACAATAATACTGTATATGTAAAAACAGACATAGATATATCTCGTGATGTTAAAAAAACTATTTCGGAAATGTTTCCGGGAAAAAAGATGGTTTTTGAAAAAGATACTTTTTCCGGAGGAGGAGTTTCTATCAAAACGGGAGATAATATTTTTAATTTAAGCGTAAAAAATTATATTAATCAAACAGTTGAAACGTTAAAAGAACAGCTATAAAATGATTTTATATAAAAAAATATGAAAACAGAAGATTTTATAAAGGAAATAGAAAAAAAATTATCCAGTATTAATATCTCACCGAAATCTGAGAATGTTGGAAATGTATTACGTATAAGTGATGGAATAATACATGCTTCCGGTCTTTCGCTTGCGGGATTTGGTGAAGAAGTAGAGTTTGAAGACGGAACACGCGGGCTGGTTTTCAATCTGGATGAAGATTATGTGTCAATTATTTTACTTTCTACATCAACAAATATAGTAGAAGGTACAAAAGTTAAATCTACGGGCAAAATACTAGGGGTTGAAGTCTCAGATGCGTTAATCGGCAGAACAGTTGACCCTCTCCTATCTGCTCTTGACGGTAAACAATTAAAAATAAAAGGCAAAGTCTATCCTCTTGAAAAAATTGCTCCGGGCGTTATCATGCGACAACCGGTTAATACTCCAATAAAAACAGGAATTAAGGCAATCGACAGCATGATTCCAATAGGACGCGGCCAAAGAGAGCTTATTATAGGAGACAGAAACACCGGCAAAACAGCGATTGCAATAGATACAATTATAAATCAGAAGAGAAAAGATTTGGGCCTTAGAAGAGTAATTTGTATTTATTGTGCTATTGGCCAAAAAAGAGGAAATATCGCAAAAACAATTACAAAGCTTGATGAAGAAGGTGCAATGGAATACACAATTGTAGTTGCAGCAAGCGCATCAGATGCGCCTGCTCTTCAATACCTTTCTCCTTTTACGGCATGTTCTATTGCCGAATACTTTATGGATCGCGGAGAAGACGTTTTGATAATATTTGATGATCTTTCAAAGCATGCATGGGCTTATAGACAAATTTCTCTTCTTTTGAGACGTCCTGCAGGACGCGAAGCATATCCGGGGGATATTTTTTACCTACATTCAAGACTTCTTGAAAGAGCAGCACGTCTTTCATCAAAAAATGGAGGAGGATCCATAACAGCTCTTCCTATAATTGAAACGCAGGCAGGAGATAATTCTGCCTATATTCCTACAAATGTAATTTCAATAACAGACGGACAGATTTATCTTGAAACAGACCTTTTTAACGCAGGAACACGTCCCGCAATTAACGCAGGCCTCTCTGTTTCAAGGGTTGGAGGTTCTGCACAAACAAAAAGCATGAAACAAGTAGCAGGACCTTTGCGCCTAGAACTTGCACAATTTAGGGAACTTGCTGCTTTTGCGCAATTCGGTAGCGATCTTGACGATCAAACTCAAAAACGAATTGAACGTGGCAAGCGCATTGCTGAAATATTAAAACAACCGCAATACACTCCTTTTTCAGAGGCAGAAGAAATACTTAATATTTATGCAGCAACAACCGGAGTTCTGGACGAATTACCGATTGAAAAAATAAGTACTTTTGAAAAAAAGGCATATGGTTATTTAAAAATAAAAAATAAAAAATTAGTTGAAAAAATAGGTACAGACGATAAATTGGATGAAAAAACGCTTTCAGAATTAACGACTGAATTAAAAGATTTTGCGAAAACCATTAAATAACTATGGCAACAAACCCACAATTATTAAAACGAAGGATTAAAACTGCAAAGAATATAGCGCAGATATCAAAAGCTATGGAAATGATTTCAGCAAGTAAAATAAAAAAAGCTCAAAATAAGGTACTAAATAATAAACCTTACGCCCAAAAAATTGTTACTCTTACTTCAAGCCTTCTTCACAATACAGACAAATCATCACTTTCCAATCCTTTTCTTAGAATACCGGACATGGAAAAAAAATCTCTTATTATTATAATTTCACCGGATAAAGGTCTATGCGGCTCATTAAATACTTATATTACTAAAAAGATTTTGGAACTTTCTGTGCCCAATACGAAAATTGTAGCAGTGGGTAAGAAAGCAGAACAGTTTTGTATACGTATGGGGTTTGAGGTACTCGGAGTTTTTCCAATGGGATCATCAATCCCATCCTATAATCATGTTTATAATATAATTCAAATAATTCAAAAAGAGTATAACGAAAATAATATCTCTTCTGTTAAACTTCTTTATGCTCGCTTTAATTCTGTTTTTTCACAGGAAGTTCACGTTGCAGATTTACTCCCCATCCCTGTTGCGCAAATAGAATCTGTGCCCGAATATTTGTATGAACCAAATATGCATGATATTATTTCAGATTTGCTACCGTATTATATTGAAGTTCAACTGTACCACTCAATCCTTGAAGCACACACATCAGAACAAGCAGCAAGAATGGTCGCTATGCAAAATGCTAAAAATAATGCATTGGATATTGCCGATGCACTTACACTCTCATATAATAAATCTCGCCAAGAAAGGATTACTAATGAGATTCTTGGTCTTGCTAACAATATTTAAATATGGCTATAAAAACACTTAAAAAAAACGAAGGGACTGTAATTCGGGTACAGGGACCAATTGTTGACGTAAAATTCAATGATAACTCTCCGAAGATTTATGAGGCTCTAAAAATTGAACGCAAAGGTGAAACGCCTTTAGTTTTGGAAACTGAGTTTCAATTAGGAAATTTTGAGGTAAGATCTCTTGCTCTGGGGTCAACTGAAGGATTAAAAAGGGGCACAACAGTTTTACGCACAGGCTCTCCAATCAAGGTACCAACAGGTGAATCAACTCTTGGTCGCATATTTAACGTATTAGGAGAAACAATTGACGGAATGGGAGAGGTTAAAGGTAAAAATATTTCATACGATCCTATCCATAAAGAAGCACCAACTCTAGCAGAACAAACAACCAAACCTGAAATGCTTGAAACAGGAATCAAAGTTATTGATTTAATTGCTCCGTTTACAAAAGGAGGAAAAGTAGGAATTTTTGGAGGAGCAGGTGTCGGAAAAACCGTTATTGTAAAAGAGTTAATAAGAAACATTGCGATGGTACATAAGGGACATTCTGTTTTTGCAGGAGTTGGGGAAAGAACCCGTGAAGGAACTGATCTTTGGCTTGAAATGAAAGAAGCGAATGTTTTGGACAAAACGGTCATGCTTTTTGGACAAATGAATGAACCTCCGGGAAACCGACTTAGGATTGGACTTACTGCCCTAACGATGGCAGAGTATTTTAGAGACCAGAAGGGTGAAGACGTTCTGCTTTTTATAGATAATGTTTTCCGTTTTGCGCAAGCGGGCTCTGAAGTATCAAGTCTTTTAGGAAGAATGCCTTCTGCGGTCGGTTACCAGCCAAATTTGGCACAAGATATTGGCTTATTACAAGAACGCATTACGTCGACAAAAAAAGGATCTATTACTTCCGTACAAGCTGTTTATGTTCCTGCAGACGACTACACTGACCCTGCACCTGCAACTATTTTTGGGCACCTTGAAGCATCAATTACTCTTGAGCGCTCTATTGCAGAACAAGGCCTCTACCCTGCTGTTGACCCGCTCACCTCTTCATCAAGACTTCTTGACCCAAATGTTGTCGGACAAGATCATTATATGGTTGCAACAGAAATCAAAAGAATTCTTCAACGTTATAAAGATTTACAAGACATAATTGCAATTTTGGGAATAGATGAACTATCAGATGAAGACAAACAAATTGTATCCCGAGCGCGGAAAATACAAAGATTTTTAACTCAACCAATGTTTGTCGCTGAAATGTTTACAGGATTTCCGGGACGATATGTAAAAATTGAAGATACCATAAAAGGATTTAAAGAAATAATCGAAGGTAAACACGATAAGATTTCAGAATCATCCTTTTATATGACTGGAACCATTGAGGAGGCTTTGAAAAATGGCCAGCAAAGATAATACATTTTTTCTAGAAATTGTTTCCCCTGAAGGTATAGTTTTTGAAGGAGAAGTTGAGAAAATTACTCTTGAAACAAACATTGGAGAAATAACCGTTTTGCCACATCACGTATCCCTTTTTACAAAACTAGCAGAAGGAGAAGTAACAATTCTTGCAGACGGTAATAAAACTCATATTGCAGTAGCAGGTGGATTCCTTGAGGTCAAAGAAAACAAAGCAACAATTTTATCAGACTACGCAATCAGGGCTGAAAGTATTGAAATTGCAAAAGCTGAAGAGAGAAAGAGAAAAGCAGAGAACGTTCTTCAAGAGAAAGCGGAAAATACGGATTTTATCTTGGCACAAAAAGACTTACGAAAATCAATACTTGAATTAAAGGTTGCACAAAATGTAAAAAGAAGACATACAAATTCCTAATGATAAAATCACGTCTTACACGAAGAACTGAGAAGCAAACAAAAAGACAGCTTTATTTTTCTCTGGGAGGAATTGCAGCAACTCTTATTTTTCTTTCATTGTTTGGTCCAATGATTTTGACCTTTTTTGGAAGCATTATTGATTCTCTTCAGGGAAAAAATAAAAATCAAATAAATTACTTATCACTTGCGCCCTATCAAACTCCCACTCTTGATTCTCTTCCTCAAGCAACTCCTAGCGCATCAATTACAATCACGGGCATGAGTCAATACACAGAAGGTCAAATTGAAGTTTTTTTAAACAACTCATCATATAAAGAAGCAGACGTAGACAACAATAACTTTGAAATAGAAAATATAAGACTAGACGTTGGAGAAAACACAATTAAAATTAGATATAAAAAAGGAGACAAAACAAGCGATTTCTCCCAAGAACAAAAAATATTATTAATAAAGGACGCACCAAAACTTGAAATTTCAAATCCCACAGACAACTCTACTTTTGGAAAAGCAGATCAGGATATAACTATAAGCGGACAAACAGATGCTGACAACTCTGTTAAAGTAAATGAGTTTCGCGCAATAGTAGATACTTCAGGTAATTTTAGCTATACCCTGACCTTAAAAGAAGGTGAAAATAAAATTTCCGTTGAGGCACAAAACGAAGCTTTCAAAACTACCACAAAAACCATTACTGTCTTCTATAAACCGTAACTCCAACGAGAGTAAAAATCCAAATTGCAATAATTGGATAAAAAAGTATATTCTCAAAAAGCGATCCTACAAATATTCCAAACAAACAAGATATTGTTACAATACTTTCAGAACTTTTTTTTTGCGCAAAGACTAAGAAAGCTTCTTTGATAACAAAGAAAAGAAATGTCAAAAAAATAATAAATCCTATAAGTCCTGTTGTGGCAAGAACAACAAGATATGAATTAGGAACACCTGCTCCGGCGTGAGTTATTTCAAATCTTGTATCCAAAACTCCAAGTTTTCGTTGTGAATACCTTAACGAATTAAAACCAACTCCGTATATAGGTGATGATTCAAATACTTTTATGGCGGCTTTCATAGAACTTCCTCTTCCTATAATTGATGCGCTCCTAAAAGGATTCATGTTCTCAATACTAAAATCTTTAGGTATTAGAATGATTGAAAAAATCATGAGTACAATAATTAAAATTAATGTTTTGTAATTTCTTTTTAATATAAAAAAAGTAGAAATACTTACAACAAACATAATAATACTGCTTCTTGAATATGTAAGAAAAAGGGAAACAATTGACAGAAAAAGAATTGCAACAACAATAGGTTTCTTTATGTTTTTTTGTACCAAGAAATGTAAAATTGTAATTATTGTTAAAACAATTATTACGCCTGCAAAATTTGGGTCCAGGACAGTTGAAAAAAGTCTATATAAATGCTCATCCCACCCAAGATAATATAGATTTTTAAGATTAGGATACAAAAAATATTGCACAAAGCCTAATGCAATAAATACAACACCCGATAAGCTTAACTTTAAAAGAATTCTATCTTTAAATTTTTTTGAAAGAATAGAAAGAGCGAAAATCAAATTTACATACATCAAAAAACGAAAATCGTATAAAAAGGACGTAGATAACTCTTGAAAATTCATCTTTGTAGGACTAACAATCAAAGAAAATATACCAAAAATAAAAAAAACTAAAAAAGAAACAAAGATATTTCTGGGATGCGGAATACTCTTTTTTTTAATAAAATAAAGTGTAGAAATCGTAAAAATGCAAAGCAGAATTAAGTCATGTGAATAGATAAAAATTTGACTTCCAAGGCCTATTCTGCCAATAACTCCAATTGGAAGAGATATTATAAAAAGTGTAAATAAAAATTCTAGTAATGCCATTTTTTACCTCCTAGACTATATAAGATAACATTAGAAGTCTTATTTTCATAGATTTTCTTCCAAAAGAAAAAACGTGGATTAAGACTGGCGTTTTGAACAAGAACATAATTAAATTCATCTCCTTTTTTAACCCAAGTCTCATGAATAAAAGGAAAATCAACATAATAAAGATTATGTGTTCCAAATATCAAAATCTTATCAGTTTTTTTTATGTTTTTTTTAAAATAACCGTCAGTGTCATAAAAATCTCCAAAAGAGAAATTTAAGTTTTTGGAAAGAAAATAATCTTTTGTCTGAAATCCAAAAACATAAGGAACATATTTAACATTTGCAAAAAAACGATACCCTATTGAAATAACTGCTAAAAAAACGACCAACATAACAATAACTTTTGAATACATGTTTTTCTCAAACGGCCTTAATATTGCAAGTTGAAGTAGAGATATTACGGGAAGGTACGGAAGTATAAATCTACCCCCTCCTAAATGTGGAGTTATATACCAAATACAAAGTGACAAAACAGAATATACAAGAAACATTTTCTCATAACTTGAGAATTTTCGGAACGCAAATGGAATTAACGGGACGGTAATTAAAAAAATAGGAGAAATAGGATCTGCTGAAGCCATAAAGAGCAAGATGCAACTTTTAACGATCTCATGCGGATATAAATTAAGATTAGGAGCAAGGGGAAGAAGGGATGTAAATATTGGGAAAATAGGATTTCCTGTTGACCTAAAAGCAAAAATAAACCATGGTAAAAGAATAAACAAGCAAGATAAAATAAATAAGCAAAAATATATAACTGACTTTTTAAATGATATTTTTTGCTTGTAACAAATAAAAAATAAAAAAGTTATCATAATAACCAAACTTCCAATAGCCAAAAGCTTTGCTGCAATCGCGAAGCCCAACATGATTCCCGACATCAAAACCCAAACTGAAGATTTTGTTTTGAAAAAATTTAACATTGCCCAAAACGCCATAATTTCAAAAAATGTTCTCCCTAAATCTACAAAGGCAGTTATTGATTCCCATCCCACAACAAGACTTGAATAAAAAATAATACATGCAAGAAGAGCATACGTATGAGAGTAAAACTTTCTTGAAATTTTGTATATTGCAAGAAGAACTGCTAGACCTAAAAAGAAATGGATCCCTTTTGCCAAAACCTCACTTCCGAGCGAAAGCGCACCTACATAAATCATTTCAATAAATTTTGGCATTGCGCTGTAATATAAAAGTCCACCGGGAATATATGTAACTTTTTCCAGTTCAAGATATACTTTCGGCAAACTAAGATGATACCAAAGAGAATCAAATGCTATCTCGGGTCCCAATACACCAATACTGTTTACTAAAATCTGCGTGATTAAAAGTATTAACAAAAAGAGAAACAAATTATTTTTTATAACACACAAGCGACGAATACTTTTAAAAAAGGACAAAATATCACTTTTAAAGTATAGAATTAAAAATAAAAGAAAAGCTATTGTAAAAATATTAACCAGATTTTTTGAAAGAATACCCAAAAGACCAATAGAAAAAATAGAATACGAGTAAATTCCGATTATTAATGCTAGCCTAAACATATTTAATTCTTACTAAGGAATAATTATTTTCGCTTTCGAAAGCAAAAAAAGAACATATTTTATTAAAATAAATACAGTCCAGACTAAAAAAATAAATTTTAAAAGTTTTTGTTGCATAAAAATATATTTTAATTATATAACAAAACCAGTGTCTTATTGCCCTATACATGGTAAAATTATGCAGAAACTACATATGAATACTGCGCTTAAGAAAATACTTTTAAAAGCTTTTAATTTTTTAATTGCACATAAAGAAATTTTTATTCTGTTATTTTTGTCTTTAATCTTCTTTTACAAATTGCTTTTACGTCCGCAAGAAATGATTTATCCCGGAGGAGACATAAGAGCCGTTTATTCCTTCTGGAGAAGTTTTTTAGTGGATTCATTTTTTAAATTCCATAGTCTTCCGTTATGGAATCCTTATGCTTTTTCAGGAATGCCTTTTATGGGTGATCCTGAAGCTGGATTCTTTTATCCATTTACGCTTGTATTTTATATTATTCCTGTAAATCTTGCATTTGGATATCTTTTTATTGTAGATTTCTTTTTAATAGGGCTTTTTACTTTCTTATTTTCAAGATTAATTAAACTTTCACGATTTTCTTCTCTTGTTTCCGCAACCTGCATGATGCTTGGAGGAACTTTTTCTTTATTTGTATATGAAGGTCATTTATTTGTAGCAGACACAATAATATGGTTTGTTGCAATATTATTTTGTTTTGAATTAGCGCTTTCCAAAAAAAAACCGCTTTTGGGTTTATTGTCTGCTCTTCCCATCTCACTATCTCTTTTTTCTGGCCATATTCAACCACTTATTTTTTCTCTTCTTGCAACAGGAATTTATATTTTATTAAGAATACTATTTGAAAAAAACTTAAGAAAAGATTTTAAAACTATAGTCGCTTATTTAAGTATCCCGCTTATATCCCTAATAATAGGCATACTGCTCTCTTCTGTAACTGTTTTACCAAGCATTGAGCTTGCAAAATACTCAATTAGACAAAACGGTCTTTCGTTTAAATTTGCATCAGATTTTTCGCTCCCTCCAATACAACTTATTTCATTTTTTCTTCCTCATTTTTTTGGATCCCCAGTAAATAGCACTTATTGGGGAAAAGGAAATTTCTGGTCTCTTTGCGGATACATGGGAATAATACCAATTATTCTGGCAGGCTTCGGTATTTTTCTTTCCAAAAAAAAATTGGCGCTGATTTTTTTTGTGCTTGGTATTTTTGCACTCCTTTTTTCTTTTGGAAGCTATGGTCCGTTGTTTCCTTTATTTTATAAATTTTTCCCCGGATTTAATAATTTCCGCGTTCCTGCAAGATTTTTATTTGTTTATGGTTTTTCATTTTCAATTTTAGCAGGATACGGAATAAATTATATTTTTAGATCAAAAAAGCAAACAAAACTATTTGCTAAAAAATCGGGAAAAATAATTTTATCATACGGTACTATTGTTTTTATCTTTGCTTTTTATATGTATTTTAATACAAACGGCCTTTCACTCTTTGAAAAAATAATATTAAAAAATAGCTATGCTCAAGGTATTGACCACAAAATAATATACTACTTAATTAATACTGACGTTTTTTACTTATCATTCTTCTTAATTTCATTCGGGTCTATTCTATATTTATTTTCAAAAAAGATTATTTCAAACAATCTTTCTAAAATTTTAATCTTTGTAATCATCATAGCCGATCTTCTAATTTTCGGCACTGCTTTCTATACGACGAAAAATCCCAGAGACGTTTTCAAGTATTCCAATGAAATAGCTTTTATTAAAAATGACCCAAGTAAATTTAGAGTTTTTGATCTTTCGGGACAAAAAATAACATTTCTTAACAGTCAAAAACTTGAAAGCGCAACAGGAATAAACCCGGTATTTTTAAAAGATTACCAAAACTTTTTGTGGCTTGCTGGAGATCATCTTGAAAATCCTTATGAGAATTTTTTTGATTTTTACAATATTAAGAATACTCTTGTATTAAAACTTTTGAATATAAAGTATGTTATTTCAAAAAATCATCTTTCTGTAAGCGGTTTATCTCAAATTTATCATAATGAGTTTTTTGTTTATAAGGTTGATGACAGTCTTCCAAGAGCCTATGTTGTTCCTTATGCACGTAGATTATCAAATCAAAAAGATGTTTTAACCTTTATTAATAATAAAGCATTTTCTCCAAAGGAAGAAGTAATTATAACTGATATTATTCCTTTTAAAAAAACCTCTTTGACAACTTTTGAAAAAGCAACGATAACAAAATACGAACCGAATAAAATTGTTGTTTATACTAAAATTCCAGATGTGGGATATCTTGTTTTAAGCGAAATTTGGTATCCGGGGTGGAAAGCTTATGATAATGGAAAAGAAGTAAAGATACTTAAAGGAAATGGAATTATAAGAGTTGTTCCGATTGAAAAAGGTCAACACATAATAACATTTATATATTCTCCTGATCTATTTAAAATTGGAGCAATTATCTCAAGTTTCTCTTTTATTATTTTTATAGGAATAATTCTTGTAATGCTTAAAAAGCTAAACTACGGTAATTTTTGGAAGAGGAAAAATAAAATGTCCTCCCTTTTTTAAATACTCCTTCTCTCGCTTTAAAAACTCTTTTTTGAAAAACCATGGAAGCACAAGCATATAATCTGGTTTGTCTTGTCGAGCTTTTTCTTCAGTAATAATAGGTATTCTTACAGAAGCAATTTTTTTACCCCACTTCTCCGGATTTCTCTCAACAGCTGCAAAAATTACTTTATTGTTAAATTTACATGACTGAATCAAAGTATTTCCTCTAGTTGATGCTCCATATAAATATATTTTATTACCTTCTTTTGCTTTTTGATAAATAAAATCATGTAGCTGACTTATTATCTTATCAACTCTGCTGGCAAAATCTCTATACGTTTTGAGGCTTGAAAGCATAAGTTTTTTCTCTTTTTCTTTCATTTTTTTAACACGACTGCTTACTTTATTTTTATTATTATCTTTGAATCTTATATATGTTCTAAAGCTTCCTCCGTTAATTGGCGTTTCTTCAACGTCAAAAACGTACATATTGTGCATTGCCAAAAGGTATTCAATAGATGCAAGAGAATAATATTCCAGATGTTCATGAAGTATATTGTCAAATGCGTTTTGCAAAAGCATTCCTGGTAAATAATTCTGTTGAATAATAAGTATCCCGTTTTTATCAAGTATCCTTGTTATATCTTTTAAGAAATTATTTGGTGAATCTATATCATAAAACATTGAAATTGCCGTCACGATTTTTGCTTTTTTCTCTCTTATAGATTTTGGGAGTTTTTGAAAAGCTGAATAACTAAAATAATCGTTAATTGAATAAGAGCAAAACTTTTCTGAAGCTTTTGCAAATTTTTTTACAGGTTCAAAACCAACAGTTACGCCTTTTTTATAATTTGAAAGAAGAGTTCCATCGTTAGAACCTACATCCACAACAAGATCATCTTTTTTTAAAAACTTTTTTTTCAAAGCCTTTTTTACAATCTCGGCAAGTTCTTTTTTCATTGTGTCGTTTATTCCAGACCTATATCCATACCTTTCGGTATATAAATATGCGGGAGGGGTAGTATGTGCAAGCTGAACCAAAGAACATTTTTTACAAATTACAAGTTCCAAGGGATATTTTTTTATTTTTGGGTTTCCTTTTACAAAATCCGATAGATATTGGTTACCAAGAGAAAGAATAAAGACAAGTTCTTTTGAATAACAAACACGGCACTCAAATATTTTTTTAAACGACTTTTTAATTTTACTTTTTACTGTAATCATAGTCTTTTCTTGAGTTTGAGTATACACAAATTTTGCATAAACATAAAGAGATTAATTATTTATGCTTATACACGGTTATTACTTTTGCACCGTCTGCTAAAACATCATATATGGGAAAATAGTTTTGCGTAACATTTTTGCTATCAAATTTTTCTCTAATAATATTAAAGTAACCAACCATAACATAATCATATTTATTTTTATCATTATATTCCGTTATTAAAAGAGAGGTTACAGGAGGAATCGAGGTCAGTGGCATAACCGCAGCGCCTACAGTTGAATTTTTTGGCGCATTTTTTTTTAAATATGTCGTTGCTTCTTTTATTCCTTCTCCCCACCATCCTAAATGAAATAATTTTTTCTCGTACACTCCTTTTGAACCACCAACAACTATATTAAAGTAATCAATATAATAAGGTGATATCCTTACCAATACGACTAAAAGATATATAAAAAAAATTACCACAACCAGTATTCTTTTCTTCTGATTTTTTATAAGTGATAAAAGAAAATCCATTCCTATTGCTGCAATTATTGAAAATGGTGCATAAATTTCTATAATATACCTTATGCCTTGTTGTCTAAAATTGTAAAAAGATTGTATAAATGGCAAACAGAACCAAAAAATAACAGAATATATAATCCATCTTTTACTCTTAAAAGATTTACTTCCCAATAAATAAGATAGCTTCTTTGCTCCTATAAAAAATAAAAGCAATGTTATAAACGGTGTTGTTATAAGAAAGAAGATAAAATAATATATTTTAGGCACAAACATTAATCTGCCAAAAAACACCTCAGGAACTGAATGTGCTGTTTGCGCAAAACGCAACTGTGTATTTGATTCAATGAATTGAGACAAATGAAAAAAAGGCATTGGCCAAAAAATAAAAAATACAATAAAAGAAATGACTATTATTAATAGTGTTTGAGAAAATATAGTCATGTTTGTACTCTTTGATTTATTATTCCCAAATTTTACCCAAACTATAAGTATTGAAAACATTAAAGGAATAAGCAATATGTTTGTGTATTTAGTTAGAAACGCCAAACCTAATATCACTCCTGTAACGGTGGTATGAAATTTATTTGGTTTTTCAATAAATAATAAAAAAGAATAAACCGTAGCAGTAAATGTAAATACAAGAACACTTTCTATGGTCGCAAGCTGACTCATTCCCAAAAAAATAGGAAGAGTAGAAAGTATTATCCCGGAAAAGAAACCAATAAATAAACCAAAATATTTTTTTGCTATAAGAAAAACGAGTAAACAGCTAAGAGCTGAAAATAAAACTGAAACGAGTCTTACGCTCATCCAATCATATTTAAATAACGGCTCTCTTTTAAGAAAAAACGGGGCTGGTGAATTCTTGCTTTCAATATCAAAATGGGCAGCAATCCCATATAAATACTTTGTTAATGGAGGATGATACGGATGATCATAAAGGTACTTATTTTTAAAATCTCCATTAATTATTAATTCTATAAAATTATATCCATCAATTGCTTGTGCCGGCTCATCCCATGTTCTACCTACATCATTTATTCTCCACATACCCAAAACAATGGAAATTATAAAAATAACTCCGGAAATAATAAATATCTTTATACTATTTTTTTTTATCATATAAATATAATTTGGAACGAGATAAGAAAGAATGAAACGACATTATTAATGCATACACCAGACCAGGTACACCGTCTAAAAAACCTAATTTTATAAAATAATTCAATGTAAATTTAGTAAACGGATAAAAAATTATGCTTAGAACATTTGATGAGTAGCGACTCTCGTGTAGCTCCCTTGCTCTTAAGTTACTGTATTCATTAATTTCTTTAATAAATTCTCTAACTGTCTGATGAGGACAGTGAATAATTTCATTTTCTAAAACACCTATTTTACCCTTTATGATCCATTTTTCGTGAACTTTTCCTTTCCACAATCCTCTACTTTTCATTCCCAACCTAATAAGCTTAATGTTTCCTGCTTCTCCGTATTTAAGCTTTTTTTTCCATGCATAATCTAGTCGTTTTATATAATATCCGTTAGTATCAGTGTTATTTTCAACAATTCTTAAAATTTCAGATAACAATTTTTCACTTACTGTTTCATCTGAATCAACAAACAAAACCCAATCATTTTCTGCTTTTTCCATTGCAAAATTTCTCTGTTTTGCAAAATTACAATTAAGACTTCTATAAAATATTTTTATTTTTTTATTTCTAAAACTTTTAATTCTTTTTATTGTGTCATCTGTGGAATCATCATCAACTACAATTATTTCATCAAGCTTAATTAAACCCTTAATGCAATTCTTAATATTTTTTTCCTCGTTTTTTACCAAAATTACAGCTGAAATATTAGTCATGATATTCTTTTGTAACAACAACGTTTGAGTCTTCATAGAAAATTTTATTCCTGATACTGTTATCCCTGGGGTAAATTGTGTATTGGAGCCTCGATGTATTATTTATTTTAGCCCCATGATATAAAAATAAAAATTTGTAGTTATCTATTCCTGTTTTAACGGTTGAAAAAAAGCCTCCCGGAATAACCCTGAATGATTTCCCCTTTGAATCTGAGATTATTTTTTGAACAACAGCATCATATACTTTCCAGCTTGATCCTAAATGGTAGGAAAAAGGAGGAAGTAGGTTTTCTGCATTTTGCGTTGTTGTATAATACTCATTTTTTATAAGCGAAAATAAGTTTAAAAAAACTAAAATAATAAATAAGACAATCATATTTGGATATTTATTTATACAAATATAAAACGCGTAACCGATAACTATAGAAATTACAGGAAAGAGCACAGGAAAATATGCAGTTCCCGGACTTGCGTGGACAATAAAACCAAATATTGGTACAAAAAACCAAAATGTTAATATGTATAAGTTTGGATTTTTTTTAAAACCTGATTTTCTAACATATAACAACAGGGTCAGAAAAACAAAAATAAGAATAATAAAAAAAACTACAAAAGACTGTGGGAATATTACTCCTGAAAGCTGTTGTGTAATTCTTAAAAAAACTTCATTTATGTTATAAAAGTTAGGATGAGTACCAACCGAATACCCTAAAAATAACCTAATCCTATTTAATATCCATGCAGGAAATCCAAGCGTATACACAAAACTATTAGAAAAATCATACAAAATAAAAGGTACCACCCCCGTTAAAAAACCACAAATTGATAAAAGCATATTTTTTTTTGTAAAGTTAATTTTGTGATAATAAAACAATATAATTAAAACTGCTAAAAGTACTGCATTTGATAATTCTACTTGTAAAAGAAACCCGAATAATAGAAAAAGCAAAAAAAACATTTTTTTACCTTTTAAGACTTTGTAAAGAACCAAGAAAAACAAAATTGTAAAAAATGGGATTGATGATGTGTGATAAGGTTGCCTTGAATTGATAATTACAAGAGGAGACGTGGCATAAAATAGACTAGACAAAAAAGCAACTTGAGTATTAAATAATTTTTTTGTTAAAACATAAACTAAAAATGTTGTTAATACACCAATTAAAGAATATAGTACAGCCGGCGCAACAGGATTAAAGTTAGTTAAAATAAATGCAAGACCAATGATATATATAGAAATTGGTCCTTGATGAAGCCATACAACAGATGAAGGAATACCCACAAGAGGAATCACCCCGGTAATAACCATATCCCGCGCAACCAGATAATCACGGGCCGCATCGCCAATAAAAATCATGAGATCTGAAATTTTGTATAAATTAAGAAATAAAGATAAAATAACAATACATAATAGAAGGAAATTATTGCATGTTATAAATTTTTTTTTCATGTCTTATTGAATTAAATTATTCTCAACGATATATTTGTAAAACGTTTCTGCAATTACTTCATTACCTTTTTTAGTATAGTGAATACTATCCACAAAGTATTCAAGATTTTTAGGAATTTTTGACTCAAGGTCTATAAAAGTAACGCCGTTTTCTTCTGACACTGTTTTTGTAACAGCATTGAATCCACGAATTCCATATAGTAAAGACTCTAAATTGTAATATTTATTTTGCCTCATGCAATAAAGTTGCGGGGATATAATTCGCCCTACCTCTTCTACGGAAGCATTCATTTTAAATAAAAAAGGCTGATTACCAAGAATCAAAGGAATTTTTCTTTCTTTTGTTAGTTCTATAAGCATAGATATATTACGTCTGTATGAGGAAAGACTTAGAAATTCATGAACGGTTACTGTATTTTTGTTTTCTAAATAGTCTTTTGCCAACAATTCAATATGTCTATTTTTAAAAGAAACTATAATATCTGAAAAAAAATTATCTTTAATAAATCTTATTAGGAAATCAACTGTTACAAGTTTTATTTGAAATACGGGCTGGGGTCGAAAATAGGAAAAAACAATATTTGAAACAGCCCCAAAAAAATGTGAGTAATCTGCTTTGTATGCACCATGTGTTAGGACGCCTTCTTTAAGACAAGATGCATACATATCGTTTATCCCATGCCACTGTATTATCATGTCCGGACTCATATCCTGAAGTTTAAAAAGATACTGTATAAGAGAATGCTCTGAAGTATAATAATCTTTGCCTGCGTTAATTACTTCAATGTGTTTTCTAGGATATTTAATTCTTAATTTTTTTTCAAGAACCCGAACCGCATTTTGCTCGAATGGAACTTCTCGGTTTAGTACGGTAGAACCTCCCAATACAATTATTCTGAATGTATTTTTATCTTTTTGTTCCTTAATTTCTTCACCTCTGAATCCCAACGAATTAACATTAAGATTCTCTTGTCTTGCAAGTTGTGATTGTAAAAAAGGATGAAAATTATCTATTGTATATGTATAAGAACTCGACTCATAATTTTGGTATTTTTCACGTAAAGATATCTCAATAAATAAAAAAGCTATAAATACTACCAGAGTACTTATTAGAATTTTTTTAACCGGAGTTAAAACAAACTTTTTGTTAATAAAAATTATTTCTGATTTTTTAAAAAAGTTATTAATCAAAAACAATAATGGCAAGAAACTTATAATAAAAAATAAAAATATAAAAGAATAAAAAATAGTATATTTTCCAAGTATCTGAGGATGAGAAGAGGTATGAAAAATCATTCCCAAAACCATCAATAAATAAAAAGTACAAAAAGAAGTTATTGTAATTTTTTTAATCATAAGAATACTGCCTAATTATACATGCAAAAATAAGTTAAAACCATATCTACGAGGACAGAACTTTTCTCTTTAAAATTCTTTCAATATTGCTTGCACTTTTTTCCCAAGTCCACTTATTTTCTATTTCTCTTCGTGCATTTTTGGGCACCTTATTAAGTATTTGTTTATTATTTAATATAGATTGTATTTTTTTAGCAATTAGTTGAGGATTTCTTAGGATAACAAATCCTGTTTTATTCTGTCTTATAGATTCTGTATAACCACCCTCAGCAACAGCAACGACTACGCACCCGCACGATCCTGCTTCAAGAGGAATTAATCCGAAAGGTTCATCATACGCAAGACACAAAACAATTTTAGACCGCTGGTAGTAAGATCGAAGTATTTGGTCTGATAGCCATTTTTTAGAACTATCTAAAAAAGTGTATTTAATAGTATTTGGCAAATAAAAAACTGTTTCTTGAAATGTCTGATATCCTTCAATAAATTCTTTCGAACCGACAAACAGAACATCTATGTCTTTATTTTTTTTTATTGGTGTAAAAAAAGTATGTTCAACACCCAAATAACAAACAGTGCTGTCTAGGCCGTACGCTTTATAAATATTTTTTTTTGAAAAGAGGGAATTACAAATTATTGAGTTTGCAGATTCAATATTTTTTTTATCTATTTTCTTTCTAAATATTTTAACAAACTTATCATAAATATACATATTTGTTTGTGTTGAAACAATTTTATCGTATATCATTCTTAAAGGTTCCTGACAATAATAAACAGATAGCGTTTTAAGATATCTCAATATAAAAGGAGCTTGCGTAAAAGAAGACGGATGGATAAAAACCACATCATACTTTTTTCTATCTATATCACGGGCAATTTTTTTGTGCATTCGAGAAAGTTTTAAAAGCTCAATAGAATCTTTATAAACTCTTTTTCTCCAATTTCTCTCCTCTTTTTTTACTGAACAAAATGGATATGATACAACTTGTGTAAAATATTTCTTTTCTTCTATGTTTGGTTTTGCGTCAACAGAATAAAAATCTACAACATGTGTTTTTTTTAAAATCTTACAAATTTGGTTTACCGCTCTTCTCGCTCCACCTCTATGTAATTCATGAAATACCGCAATTCTCATATTTTTTTATTTTTCATGATACATACGTAATCATAAGCAAATAAAAGATGAAAAGGAAATAATAAAGATAACGGATAAAACCAAACAAAAATATTATAAGTAATATCTTTCCATGAAATTCTTGGTTTAAACGGCACAACCGGAATTATTTTACCTTCAAATTCGTGTTTTGCAAAAAGATTTTTGAGATAAAAATATGTCGGCTCGTTTACGTGCTGAGCTTTATGTGTATCGTTTCTCGGATCAAGAGGTAATCCTGGATATTCTTTTTTTGTAATTAAACTATTTAGTTTTATTAAAATATAATTAATAGGATATACCCATAACCTATGAGTAAAATCCAAATATTTCTTATTTGGTTCTGTATGAACCATAAAAATACCTCTTGGTTTTAATACCCTTGAAATCTCATCCATTACTAATTCTAATTCATCTTTATATAGGTGCTCAAAAACATCAAAAGAAGTAGCTATATCAAAATAATTTTTCTTAAACTTTAATTTTTTTGCATCCATAACAAAAAAATATACATTTTGTTTAATAAGTTTTTTTTGCTTTCTTAAACTTTCTTTTGCAATTTCTATTCCGTCTTTTGAATAATCAATACCTATTACCTTTGCTCCTCTTCTAGCACATTCAATTGCAAGATCTCCCCTACCACAACCTATGTCAAGAATATTCATCCCATCTTTTATCTCAAGTAAGTCTACAAAATCTTTTATGCGTGGGTGAACCTTTTTTGCTTTAAATTTTTTAAATTCCTCAAATCCTAAATTACAATTTAAATAATAATTTTTTGAATAAATTTTCGGATTAACTCTTTTCATTACCTTTTTTAAATATCAATATTGTATAAAAAATAATTACAGGTACTTCAGCCAGCGCCGAAATAAGAACTGAGACAGAAGCTCCTATAACTCCCCAGCGCAAAACGAACGGAACGATAACAATAGCAAGTGTCATTAAACGAATAAATGTCATAACAGCAACATACTTTTGCTTACCTCTTGCAAGAAAAAGAGATGAGACAGACCCAAAAATTCCACGTATAGCACCATACAACGCAAGTATTTTAAGAATAGGAATAGTGCTTATCCAAGCGCTTCCAAGAATAAATGTAACTATTTCTTTTGTAAAAATAAATAAAAACAAAAATGATAAAACAACAAGAAATGAAAGAATAACAGAGGTTTTAATAAAATTCTTTTTTAATCTTTTATTTTCATTTTGGATTTTTGTATAAACAGGAAACGTCACTTTACTTATAACGTCGGTAATTTCGCTTACAGGTAAGACTGAGATTTTAAATGCCATTTGATAAATTCCAAGTGGACCAGCACCCAAAAGTCTTGCAATTACTAGATTATCAAGCTCTTGGGAAAGATAATGAAAAATTCCAAATATGGTTACCCACTTGCCTCTATTTAAAATGAGTCGGATTTTAATCTTTGAAAAACTAATCTTTGGACGTAATTTAAAATAAATATAAGAAAGAACAGCCTCACTTAATGCACCGGCTATAAGACCATATACTATGCCTGCGGGAGAACGGGTTATAAAGGTTACTACAATTGAAACTAAAGTATCAACACCATATATTATGATTCGAAACCAAAATTCTTTTCCAAATTGTAGCTCCTTTTGAAATATAACCTGTGCAGGATTAATAAACCCCTTAATAAGTGGGATCAAAGCTATAAGATAAATTAAATATAGCGCTTCTGGTGCATTAAAAAAAAATGTTAAAAATGGTCCACTTATCAAAATTAAAATACAAAGCACTAGTCCTCTTACAACTGAAATTAACCACGCTTCATTCAAATGCTCTTTAATTGCAGATTTTTCTTGAACTAAAAAAACGTTAACTCCTGTTTCAGTAAGAACTTCAAGGAACGCAAGACCAAAACTCGCTATCCCAAATAACCCAAATTGAGCAGGACTAAGAAGTCTAGCAAGCAGTACTGTTTTAAAAATTGTTATAATACGTGTTGTACCACGAAAAGACCCAACCCACCAAATACCTTTTATTGTTCGTTTTTTATATCCCATGATAATATTCGTAATTATACCAGCTTATTTCGTTGAAAATTACAAAACTCTACCATAACCGGCTATTTTCAAAATTTTCTAAAATTGAGATATCTTGTAATAATGCATTGCTAGAAATTGAAGTTATATGGTTTTTTTTTGAATATAATAAAGGCATATCATCAAGGTGTATAATGCAATATTCGCCTTGATAACACGGATTAAAATATACTTCTGTAGTTTTATCATTATTAATAACAAAAGTAATTTTTTGTTTTGATAAATTACTTATTCTCCCTTTAATTATTAATAAACTTCTGTTTGTATAAATTTTTCTGCTTACTAATGACTTGCTTAACGTTTTAAAAGTAGTAAATATGATGTTCATTTTATCAATTTCTTTTTTAATTGACATGCCCTGGGAACGGGGAACAGAACCTAAATCAATTTTTGTTACGTAATTATAGAAATCATCATTTATTAATATGTTTTTATTGAAATAATTTCCTCCCTTCTTTAAAATTAAAAAATTATCTATCTGCGCGTATGAATAATAATTATTAAGAATATATTGAAAAAGATACTTACTTCTAATATAGTCAGGAACGTTATCTTGGGTTGATTTTATAGAATAATTAAGGATTACATAATTTATATTATTTTTTTCTATATAGCTAATCTTTTCAATTTGTTGCTGTTTTGTAGATGATTCATAGATAGTCATATAGTATGGAGGAATTTGGTTATTAATTACGTACAGTATCGGATCACTTGGAAAACTAAAAAATTTTTCATCTCCAACAAGTAAATGAAACTTTTCAATTACGAGCTTATACTTACCGTTATCTGCGATTGTCTTGAGGTTTTCCTGAAAGCACTTACCGCTTACAAACATTTGTATTTTGCTAAATACTTGATTGTTTTCACTGGTAGGATAAAGAGGTGATAGATTGAAATTGAATAAAACAGATAAAGCAATAACTACTGTATAAAGAAATATATATTTTTTTGATATTCTTAGTTTAACAAGCAACATCCTTAGCTCATAAAAAAGTGTTATTAATAAAAATGCAGCTATTAAAGTTACAATTCTATCCATAGACCGAATAATATTTTTTTGCTCAAGCAAAATTAGAATTATTATTCCAACCGACTGAATATAAAAAGAAAAATTATATTTCTTTAAAATAATTAATTTATAGAAAACTATTAATATACAGAGAGTTAAAATAAACAATGAAAAAAGATTATCGGGAGTTTTAAGTACAGATAAAAATGGAGTTTTTGCAACAAGCGACATATCAGACAAATCAAGCATATTTTTATAAAATTTACTTACACTATTTGAGGAAAAAAGATAAATAGTAAAAGGAACTACTCCCAAAAGAATTCCATACATGAATGAAGGAAGTAATCTTACAACAAAATCACTTATAGTCGTTTTTTTACAGATAAGTAGGTGGATTGGCAAAAATAGCAACATAAAGATAACTGAATATACTCCCTGATCTATAAAAAGTGAAAATATAATTCCAACTGTAATTCCTATATAAAACATAATCTTACGAGACACTGTACTTCTCCAAAAGAATAAATACCCAATAACCAACCCGAGAGAAAGTAATATTCCATATCTATTAAATGCATCAAAACCTGTAAATTTATAAATAAAGAAGAAAAAGAAAATAATACTTAGATAGGTAAATAGCTTATCTTTAAAAAGTTTCTTAAAAATTAAATATAAGATTGATAATAATATTGGGGTTATAAAATAATACAGTATTGAAAATAACAATATGGTTTCTTTGTAATAATTTATTATTCCATATGGATAAGAAATATCTTTGTATGGAAATAACCCAAGTTGCGCAGAATAAATCCATGAAAGAAGCACCTGGGAGTCAAAATTGCTTGGTGCGATATGATTTACGCACAAGTTTGATATATTACTAATTGTTAAAAAACAAAAAATAACAAAAACTATAAATAGCTCTATGTATATTTTCTTTATCATTTTCTAATAAATATATATTTAAGAAGCAAAATTACAATTACTGGAAAAACTATAAATATTGAAAAACCGATTAAGTCGTAATATTGTGGATATCCTTCGTAATGAACAAAACTTACAATTTTATTACTTTCAATAGAATAAATTGGAAAAATATTTTTTGATAATTTTAATATCAATAAAAATAATCCAATAAGCGTGAAAGAAGTAGTAATCGTAACAAAAGCAAGTCTTAATGGCTTTGAATAAATAGATAAAAAAACCAGAGGTAAAATTATAATAACATTGCTTATATTTTTAAATGCAGGCAACAAAAAACTAAAGGAAAAAATTATTAATGAAAGCATCAACAGAAACGAAAATTGTTTTTTCATGTCTATATTATATCCCAACTATTATTATTTATTAAAAACTAATCCAAAATATAATTGTATATATTTAACTCATTGATTAATAAATACTCATACATTATACTTTATTGGGAATTCATATTTACGTCTAAATATGACAAATTGAGCAAAAATATGAAACGATTTTCAGACCAAAAAGAATACTATCTAAAGCATTTAAAAAAACAGAGAAAGGCAATGAAAAATCCTTTTTCAATACTGGGAAGACATCATAATAACCTTGATTCGTTTATTCAAAAAGAAGTGAATAGTCTTCCTAAAGATAGTCATATTTTAGATGCAGGGTGTGGATTAAGCGCATGGACAACAAATGCTTTAAGAAAAAAATTCATTATATCTGGTGTTGACGGAGAACCTGACGCAATTTCAGCTTGCAAAATTTTATACAAAAACCAGGATTACCAAATCGGCGACTTATATAATTTAAAATATAAGAATAATACCTTTGACGCAATTGTCATGAGGGAGGTAATTGAACACTTCATCTTTCCTGAAAAAGCAGTAAAAGAAATTTATCGAATTCTCAAACCCGGAGGAAAAATAATAATTACAACACCTAATTATGATAGCTTACCTTTACATTTTATTGAAAATACTTATAATCGTTTTTTTGGAGGAACTTGTAAGCCGTACAAACATGAAGTGCACCCTAGCAAATTTAAACCCTCGTCTTTAACAAAATTAATAAACAAATATTTTACTTCTGTAAAACTTTCAACAATTGATATGGGAATATCACAAACTTTATCTGCGATAAAAGCATAATTCGTATCCATACACAAATTCGCTTAAAAAGTATATAATAAGGCTCAATATTTATTGTATAAAATGAATCCAAAACAAATAGGAAGTTATAAATATTATGACTATTGCAGATTTTGCAAATCTAAAAAAATTTCAAGTGTAATAGATCTCGGATATGTTCCTCTCGCAGGTGGTTTTTTAAAAAATATAAATAAGGAATCATTAACCAAAGAATTTTTTTATCCCCTTACGCTTTCTTTTTGTCAAAATTGTTATTTACTTCAAACATCTAATGTTATCAATAAAGATATATTATTTAAAAATTATTATTACAATTCATCCTCAATTAAAACTCTAGTTAATCATTTTGAGAATGTTACAGAAGAATTACTAAGGCATCTTCCTCAAAATATTAAACCATTTATTGTAGAAATAGGAAGCAATGACGGAACACTTATTAAATCAAGTCTTTCTAAAGGCGTTAAAACGCTTGGTATTGATCCTGCAACCAATATTGTTCGTCCGTTAATGAAACAAAAATTACCTATTATTAACGATTATTTTACAGAAAAATTAGCAGTTAGAATTAAAAAGAGGTATGGCCAGGCAGATATAATTTTTAGCTCTAATACACTTGCCCATATTGAAAACATGCATGATGTTGCGCGTGGAATTAAAATTTTATTGAAAAAAAACGGAATGCTGATTTTCGAAACACATTATCTTGGAAAACTTATAAAAGAACTTCAGTACGACATGATATACCATGAACACCAATATTATTATTCTCTTACTACGCTTAAAAAATTTTTAAAAATGCATCAAATGGAAATATTTGATGTAAAACCAATTCAAATCCATGCCGGGTCCATGAGATATTATGTACAGAACATAAATGGAGGAAGAAAAATAACAAACTCAGTAATAAAACTTGAAAAGCGTGAAAAAAATATGAAGTTGGATAAAAAAAACACTTTTATTTTATATCAAAAGAAGGTTGAAAAAACTAAAAAACGATTGATTACATTTTTAACATCTTTAAAAAAAAGAGGACATGAAATTATTGGCTATGGAGCATCAGGTAGAGGAAGTATAATTATGAACTACTGTGGGTTAGACAGTAATAATCTTTCTTATATTGTCGATGACGCACCTGCAAAACAAAAACTTTATACACCCGGTAACCATCTAAGAGTATATCCGCCGAAAAAAATATACAAAAACCAGGTTTCATATATACTTCTTTTTGCGTGGTCTTTTTCAAAAGAAATTATTTCAAAACACCAACTCTATATACAATCCGGAGGAAAATTCATTATTCCCCTACCAAGAGTAAGGTTGTTATCTAAAAATGAAAAAAAATAAACCTGTTAAAATTTTGGTTCTTGGAGCAAACGGAAAACTTGGAAGGGTTGTTTATAGCTACTTATCGTTACAAAAAGGAGTTATGACATTCGGAACATACAGAAAAATAGATACTCAAAAAAATATTTTTAAGCTAGAAGTAAAAGATTTTAAAAAAGATATCAAAATAATTTTAAATGAAATAGGAAATATAGATTATGCAATAAACTGCATTGCTACTTTATCAGAAAACGCCTCTCGCAAAGAATTAACTTTTGTCAATTCTATATTTCCCAAAAAGCTTTCAGAGCTTGCAGAAAAAAACAATTTCTTTTTAATACACATATCTACTGATGGAGTTTTTTCTGCTAACAGCAAAGGAGTATCGGAACTCTCTATGCCTCATCCTGATACATTTTATGGAAAAAGCAAATTATTAGGAGAACCTAAGTCAAAAAATTCCATTACTTTAAGAACCTCACTAATAGGCTTTGATCCGGATAAAAAAATGGGGCTTTTGGAGTGGGTAATTAATAATAAAAAAATTAAAGGTTTTATAAATCAAAAGTGGTCAGGAGCAACAGTACTCCAAATTGCAAAATTCATAGACATTTCAATAAAAAATAATTATTTTAAATCTATTAGAAAAAAGACGTCCATAATTCACTTTGCGCCTTTGGGACCAATCTCAAAATATCAATTATTGAATGATTTTATTAATGTTTTTAAAATCACAAAACAAATTGAGAAAAAAAAAGCACAACAAATTACCA
>Ga0210006_1000178_pt1 | contig 55298 bp, 60 predicted proteins | sample CryGey02umfilter_2_FD_185452 | JGI IMG/M metagenome (GOLD analysis project Ga0210006, IMG submission 185452) | Groundwater microbial communities from aquifer in Utah, USA - Crystal Geyser 4/10/14 0.2 um filter (SPAdes) (version 3) | ecosystem: Environmental > Aquatic > Deep subsurface >... | reverse complement strand
GAAAATGAGATGGACTATCCCGATGGTACTTCATGGTTTTGACAAGGGCTTCAATCCAGCCAACATCGTCCGGGGTGTTAGGTCTTCCGTAATGGACAGGAAACCCCAGCAGGCTGCGGATATGTTCTTTGGTTTTATTGGCTTTCATGGCAGAACCCCTGTCAGAGTGGGCAATTAGCAAGTCAAGTATGTATTGGGGCGTTGACACCAGCGCTTCATCGACGGCATTGGTCAGGTCGCGGGAAGACACACCGCCCAGGGAGTGTCCGACATGAAGCAGGACTCTCTGTGGAAGCAGGAGCACGGGTATAGCCCAAACGATTACGCCGGAGTCAGTGTCGAACAGTGAACCGTCGTAGCACAGGAGAGAGAAGCCGGCATCCAGCAGGTCATGGGCATCTACGTAAGAAGCCGATTTCCTGCGTACTTTGACTTCTCTGGGGATAGCCGCTGCCTTGAACACTCTGGAAATCGTGCTTATGGAAGCAATGAAATTTCCCGATGTATGGCCATGAACCATCAGGTGGCTCAACGGTTTGTCCGCGAGTTTTTCGTCATAAGCCGTGGAAAGGATTGCCTGCCGTTCTTGGGGCAGGATTTTGTTCCACGAGGTTCGCTGACGATGGGCTTTAGGATTAGCCCACCTGCGGAACTTTCTGGGATTAAGAGAAACAATTTTGCAGGCTTCGGCTTGAGAAATTCCGACGCCGATGGCTTCTTCGATGGCCTTGACCATAAATGTTTTGATCTCTTTACTGAAATGCCCTTTGAGTGTACCCTTGATGCCTAATGCACTCTTTTTTTTAGCAAGGCAAATTCGTGCCCGACGGCAGAAAGTGCCTCTTTTGATTCTTCCAGTTCTTTGAGAACTTCCTGGTGTTCCTCTATGCTGACGACTGATTTTCTCTTGCCCCTTTTTCTGGGTGATGAGAGAGCTTCCAGTGCCGCTTCTTTGATTTTTTTGCGTATAGCAACAAGGTCCCACGGCTTGAGCCAATGCCGTTCCAGTATTTGTTTTACGGGAGCACCCGGAGCCATGCATTCCTGGTAAATATTGAATATCTGTTCCGGGGTAAGTTTTACTTTGTTTTTTATTGATATATTTTCCAATGGTAGCCTCCTTAAAATTATGGGAAATCAGCAAAACTGCCGAATTCCCGGATTTGTTCATTCAAAAATCGCAGGCAGTTTGCCATGCAATGCGTTTTCCCTGTGCAGGTAAGGGTTTCCTGCCTGCTGTTTTAGTAAATTATACTTTTTTTACTTTTCGTTTACAACTGGGGGTAAGAAGTAGTGAATTTCAACTCCATAATGAGGACACTAACGCTGAAAAAGAGGGATGGCAAAATTCTAACCAATGGCTTGGCTAAAAAAATATCTGGAGAAATAATAAGAATTGGATTATACACACCAACAAAATTAAGTAACTTAGTAAAAAATAAAATAAAAGCAAAAGAGCTTTTGACCAATACGGAAGTCACGAAGATACTCAATGATAATCCCCAAAACCACAAAGAGGCAGGCTTTGATAAAGGCTGGCCCTCTAGGTTTGATACATGGTTTAAAATAGCAAAAGAATTAGGCTTTGTTTATTATAAAATCGGAGAAAAAATTAGATTCTCTGAAGTTGGCTTAAGACTTGTTGATAACGAACATCCTGAATTTGAACAACAAGCATTTCTTAATGCTTTTGCTAAATATCAAAGCAACAGCCCTTTTAGAAGAGTATTAAATGAAAATGTTCCGTTTATACTTTTGCTTGAAGTAATTTCAAAACTGAATAAAGATAAAAATTTTAATGGGAGTGGTATTTCAAAATTAGAGTTACCACTAGTTATTTTTTGGAAAAATAATGACTCGGGAAAATTATATCAATTAATAAAAAAGATACGGAAAAAACATGGCTATAATCCAAGCTGGGAAGTAATAATTGATATTTGTGTTAACGGAATCATGAAGGGTAAATTTAAGAAATTCAACCCAAAATCAATTATGGTCGATTATCCAGATGAATTTATAAGAAAAATGAGACTAACGGGATTAATTTCTTTAAGAGGCCGGGGGCGTTTTGTTGATGTCAATAAAAATGAACAGAAGAAAGTTGATTATGCCCTCGCTAATTATTCAGAATATAAAAAATATAAAACAGAAGAAAAATATTTTAAATATATGGCAAAAATTGATAAGAATTTAATTTTATCTAAAAGCAAGCCACTAAGCACTGACGAACAAGATAAGTTTTTAGCTAAGTGGATAAATATATATTCTTGGGATAAGATCAAAGAGGAAATGATTAATTTAGCTAAAAAAAGATTAACCAAGGATGAAATTTTGAAATATCTTTCAAACCCGATAAGACTAGAATTTCTTGTTGCTTTGGCAGTTAAATCAAAATTCCCGGATATAAAGGTTATACCTAATTATCCTTATGATGATGAGGGGTTGCCGATTTCGGCTGCTGGTGGTATTGGCGATAAAGGAGATATTGAGTGCTACGAGAATATCAATGGAATTTTAATTGAAGTCACTATGTCCGAGGGAAGAATACAAACTGTTATGGAAATTTGGCCTATAGCCAGACATTTGGAAGAATTTAGTAAAAACAGCGAAAATTCAATGTGCTATTTTATTGCACCAAGTATATTTAAAGATTCAGAGAGACAGATTGAATTTGTTAAAGAAAAAAACAATCTTTTTATTTTACCAAAGACCATTGAAGAATTTTTGAAGCACATCGCTGGTAGAGAAATATTATATTGTAAATCATAGAATCATTATTCCATTTTTTGGTTAAATATACATCGGGTAAATATAGAAACAGACCGAGTAAAAGGTTTGAATAAAAATCTTATGATGCTGGAGGCATTGAAAAACCATGAGCGATAACAATGATTTTTGGAAGTCAATTTTAAAGACAAAAGTATTCATCAGTTTTGATTATGACCATGATGATGATTTGAAAATTATGCTTGTTGGACAGGCAAAAAACGAAGACAGCCCTTTTCAAATTATTGATATGTCAGTTAAAGAAGAACTTGTAGGAGACTGGAAAGAAAAAGTAAGACAAAGAATAAAAAAAGTAGATCAGGTTATTGTAATTTGTGGTGAACATACTGATACAGCGACAGGAGTCAGTAGTGAGGTTAAAATAACACAAGAAGAAAAAAAACCATACTTTTTGCTTTGGGGACGATCTGATAAAACTTGCGTTAAGCCTAAAGATGCAAAAGAAAGCGATAAAATTTATAGTTGGACCTGGGATAATTTAAGAAAATTACTTAAAGGAGAGAGGTGAATTATGAGTGAATTATTCTCGAAAACCGAAAGAGAATATGGAGTTAATTATCATAATCATCTTTTTGAACAATATAAGTTTTATATCGAAAGCGTAGAAAAAACAAGTTATCGGAGACAATGTGCTAACAACTATTTTGTAACTATTAACACAGCGTTAATTTCTTTAATTGGTTTATCTCTTCAGATTAACGTTTTTAAAAATGCCTCATCAATAAAAATTGTTTTGTCTACACTGGGAATTATTGTTTGTTTTATCTTTTGGTTTTTAATCAGATCTTACAAACAGTTGAATACGGGTAAGTTCACAGTAATTCATGAAATAGAAAAATATTTACCGCTTGCTTTGTATAGATATGAATGGAAAGTTTTAGGGGAAGGGAAAGATACAAAACTATATTATCCCTTTTCACACATTGAGCTTTTAATTCCCTGGGTTTTCGGTATTATTTATTTTGTTTTAGGATTTTGTTCTATATTTTAGGATTATAGAAAGGATTCATTGAAACCATAAAATAACTATTAAGTAATTTTTCGAAAATAATTATAAAAAGAACGAGAATAAGTAAAGATTGTCACCGTTTACATAAGAGAATCTATTTAGCCAACAGGCTGTTGGCCAAATGGGACAAATTCAAAAACAACATGCTTCTGAAGAAATTCTGGGGACACATGCTTAATTGGGTGAAAAAATTGCCAATATAAAATCACACTAAGGATAATTAAGTAATATGTCCCTAAAATTCGTTTTCAATAAATGAAATAAAATACAAAATAGGGGAGGGTATAATATGTCAGAAAAATTTAACGAAGGCGATATCGTTTATCACAAAGCAACATTAAAAAGAGGTGTTATACCAGGTCGATCCACTAGTAAAGCGGACTGGATAATTGTATGGAATGATAGTGTAAGGTCTTCTCATGCAGAAGCAGAATTATATACTGAAAAAGAATATGAAGAAAAATATGGTAGTGGTGTTTCTTTTATCTAATTCAATATAATCCTTAAATTAAGAGATAAATAGATGTCAAAAGATAATAGATTGCCAGATGAGCTTGATAGTGCTCTAAAATTCGGATACGGACACAAAATTGCAAAACTCGCACTTATATGTCTTAGTGGTATGCCGGAAGTTGGGGGAGTTTTCAATGCAGTAGCAGGCGTATGGTCTGAAGCAGAACAAGAATATTTTAAGAAAGTGCTTGCATCCTGGCTTAAGCTTCAAGAGGCTGAGATTAAAGAGATAGGCGTGACATTAGTTGAAGTAATGAATAGAGTTGACACAACGGATCAGAAAGTAAGAGACAGGATAGAAAGCCAAGAATACCTATCTCTAATTAAAAAATGTTTCCGTGATTGGAGTGCTGCTGAAAGCGAACAAAAAAGAATATTGATACGCAATATTTTATCGAATGCTGCTTCTAGTGAAAAAATATGTGGTGATGATGTTATTAGAATGTTCATTGAATGGATTGATCGCTATACTGAAGCACAGTTTTCTATCATTAAAATAATTTACGAAAATCCTGGAATTACAAGATATCAGATATGGCAAAAAATCTATGGACCTACTGTAAGAGAAGATTCCGCGGAAGCCGACTTATTTAGGTTATTCATTCATGATTTAGGTCTTGGTAGGGTTATAAGACAACATCGCGAAAAGGATTACTCAGGAAATTTTATTAAAACACGACAAAAGAAATCAACAACAAACCATATGACTTCTGCATTTGATGATGAAAAACAGTATGAACTTACTGAATTAGGACGATGGTTCGTACATTATGCTATGAATAAAGTAGTTCCTAAGTTAGAGAATGGCAAAAAATAAGAAAGTGATTTGTTTAGCTTTCCGCAAAAATCAATACTCGAAATATGATTCAAATACTACTGACTTTCTTTACGAATAGTTAGTCAAGTTAAGGGACTGTCATATGTATCTACGAAAACTAACCAAACAATTGTTAAAGAAAAGCGAAGAATCAATTCTACTTGCTTTGGAAATTTATAATAAACCTACTGTATTATATCGCCTTGAATCCTTCTGTATTTTTTTTACAAATGCCTGGGAACTGATTCTAAAAGCCTATCTTATTGAACAGTATAAAAGTGCAAAAGTTGTTTTCCTTCGTAAAAAACCGGGCGAAGAAAGAAAAACCATATCCATAGATGATTGTTTAGGAAGAATATTCTCTAATGTAGATGACCCCATCAGAAAAAACATCGAAGATATTTCTGAACTAAGAAATAAAGCAACTCATTTAATAATTCCGGAGTTAGAAGCGTTGTATGTCGGATTGTTTCAAAGAGGGGTAATCAATTATGTGGAACATTTAAGTAAATGGTTTTCCAGGTCTTTAGAAATAACTCCTCGCCTATTAACCATAGCTTTTAGTTTTAATCCAGAAAATGTCGAGCTGATTTCTATTAGAAAAAAGTATGGTGCGGAAGTATCTGTTTTTTACGATATTATCAGACAAAGAATAGCACAGAATGTTGTAAATTATGGAGGCCAGTATTCTATTCCACTAGACTTCAAATTGGCTTTAATAAAAAATCCCAAGAAAGCAGATATTATTTTATCGAGTGGGCAGACCGGTGAATTGAAGGGTCAGTTAATTGAAGTACCTAGAGATCCAGGAAGGACTCATCCGTATTTATCTATGCATATTCTGGAAGAATTTAAAAAAGAGGGCATAGAGCTTTCCTACCACGATATCTTATGCATAAGAGAGAAGGAAAATATAACACCTGAAACCAAACCGGAATATATGTATCAGGACAAAGTTCACAAATACACCTCTCCCCAATATTCACCGCAATTTATAGAATTTGTAAAACATAAGATTGCCACCAATAGCAAATATGTACAGATATGCAATAATCATTATCGAAGCAAAAGAGGTATGAGGGAAAAGACTATTTTGTGAATTCTTGGTTACAGGGGCGTTGTGCAGTTATTAAAGTTATTTGATTTCTCAAACTTTCATCAGAAATCAATACACGAAATAAGAGTCAAAAACTACCGCCTTTCTTCACAAATCTTTAGAAGAGGATTTTTGGTAAGGGGCAAAAGAATTCGGAGACATATTACTTAATTACAAAAGTAAATATGTAAAGACTGTCACCGAATTCACCGAATTACGAATGAAGAAACCGAAATATAATACATCGGATTTACTTAATATACCGGGGGTTGGCATAAATATAGCAAAGGATCTCCGGGATTTAGACGTATATAAAGTAGAACATCTAAATGGAAAAAATCCGGAAATACTTTATAAACGATTATGCGATTTAAAAAAATGCCATATTGACAGGTGTGTCTTATATGTGTTCCGTTGTGCAGTTTATTTTGCTGAACATAAAAAGCATAACGCCAAACTATTAAAATGGTGGAACTGGAAGGATTAGGCTAAACTTCTAAAAGAATTTGGTGATATACACCGATGGAATCTAAAAACAACTCTAAAGTCATTTTATACACCAGCCCCAATGGGCAGGTGAAGATTGATGTTTTCTTGCAGAATGAAACTGTCTGGTTAACACAAAAAAAGATGGCGGAATTATTTAGTGTGGAAACCCATACGATTAATTACCACATCAAAGAAATTTTTGATTCGGGTGAATTACAGGAGAATTCAGTTATTCGAAAAATTCGAATAACTGCCGCAGATGGAAAATTCGGGGGACACATTAATTATAAATGAGGCGGGTTTAATGTATCCAGAAGCAAAAATTGCAATTTTCAAAGGCAAAAGTATCAGAAAGACCTTGTATCAAAATGAATGGTGGTTTTCGGTGGTTGATGTATGCGCAGTGCTTACTGATAGTGCTGATGCAGGTGCGTACTGGCGGAAGTTGAAGCAGCGGTTAAGAGAAGAAGGAAGCGAGGTCGTGACATTTTGTCACGGACTGAAATTGGACGCACCTGATGGTAAAAAATACGAGACCGATTGTGCTGATACTGAGGGTATTTTCCGCATCATTCAGTCAATTCCTTCACCAAAGGCGGAACCTTTTAAGCGATGGCTGGCAAAAGTTGGTTATGAACGCATTCAGGAAATAGAGAATCCGGAACTTGCCACAAAAAGAACAAGGTTACTTTATAAACTCAAAGGATATAGCGACGACTGGATAGAGAAGCGAATGAGAGGGATTGCTATCAGGGAAGAATTAACCGATGAGTGGCAAAAACGCGGGGCAGAAGAAGATAGGGATTATGAAATATTGACAGCGGAAATATCAAAGGCGACTTTTGGCATTACTCCTTCTGAATATAAGGAACTCAAGAAGCTTAATCGCGAAAATCTGCGCGACCATATGGGTGATTTTGAACTAATTTTTACAATGCTTGGCGAACGTTCTACGACAGAAATTCACCGCAATGAAGATTCCAGAGGCATGGGAAAACTTAAAGCAGATGCTCTGACGGGCGGTAACATTGCCGGCAATGCAAGAAAAGCTTTAGAAAAGAAGCTCAATCGAACGATTGTTTCCAGTCATAACTATTTGAAAGAAAGTGAATCTAAGAAAAAGATAAAATAAATTTCGGGAACACATTACTTAATTACAAAAGTAAATATGTAAAGACTGTCACCGAATTACGAATGAAGAAATCGAAATATAATACATCGGATTTACTCGATATCCCGGGGGTTGGCATAAATATAGCAAAGGATCTCCGGGATTTAGACGTATATAAAGTAGAACATCTACATGGAAAAAACCCGGAAGTGCTTTACAAGCAATTATGCGATTTAAGAAGATGTCGTATTGATAGATGTGTCTTATATGTGTTTCGCTGTGCGGTTTATTTTGCTGAGCATAAAAAGCATAATGCCCGGCTATTAAAATGGTGGAACTGGAAAGACCAGTTATGAAAAGACCTAAACTAGGACAGCATTTTCTGGTTGATAAGAATATTGCAAGAAAAATCGTGGACAGCGCCAGTTTGACCAAAAAAGACACAGTCATAGAAATTGGGCCCGGTAAAGGCGTACTGACAGAACTTATCCTGCCAAAAGTAAAGAAACTCATATGTATTGAGATTGACGGGACGCTGGTCGCTTATCTTAAGAGAAAATTTGCCGGCTATAGAAATCTAAAAATTATCCCTGCTGATTTTTTGTCCTGGAAGCCACCAAAAACTATTCTGAAAAAATCAGTCCCGATAAAATTCATTTCAAATTTACCCTATTATATTACAACGCCTATAATAAAAAAGATATTTAACTATAAAAACTGGTCAACAGCAGTCCTTACAGTCCAGAAAGAAGTGGGTGAACGCATGCTCGCTGAACCAGATACAAAGAATTATGGAGCGCTTACACTGTTTGTAAAATATTTCTGTAATGCGGAAAAGGTAGCGGGAATTACCAGTAAATGTTTTTATCCGGAGCCAAAAGTTGATTCTATAATATTAAAACTGGGGAGAATTAAGACGAGAGGGTCAAGAAAATTTTATGAATCTTTTTCCAGAATCGTAAATTCAGCGTTTAAATATCGCAGAAAGACTGTGGTTAATTCCTTAAACAGGGCTTTGGGATTGGATAAAACACTGATACGCGGGGTACTTTCTGGGTCAGGTATAGATCCCTCATTAAGAGCGGAAAATATCTCTTTTGAAAAATACATTAACCTCACCAGTTCATTCAAAAACTATCTGTTAAGTTAATTTTTTACTGATTTTTTCAACGGCTATTGACTTAATTAATAATTTTTTGTATACTGAAAAACTACTTAAGATATATAATATTATATTATATTTCTAAAATACGCTAAAGTTTAGCAAAACTTGATAAAATAAACGACTAGATATACACACTGAGTTATTAACAACTGTTGATAACTTTGTGGATAACTTAAATCCTATGGATATTCAACAAATATGGCAAAAAATAGCTAAAACACTTGAAGAACAGATGCCTCAGGAGTCTTTTGACCTGTGGATAAAACCTATCCAGCCAGTTGAATTAACTGAAAAAAAGTTTACTGTAACAGTACCAAACAAGTTTTTTTCTGATTGGGTAAATCAGCACCAGAAGGCAAATATTGAAAAACTGCTTTCGGAAAACCTGGATAGGAAAGTATCTTTGAATTTTAATTTCCTGCAGGACCTTGAGGCTATACTGAAAACCACCAAGGAAAATATTGAACCTGTGCCTGAAGAAGAAATTAAAACCATACTTGAACAAGAATTTAACCCAAAATATATCTTTGATACATTTATTGAAAGCCACTCTAATAGATTTGCCAAAGCGACATGTCTTGCTGCAGCTAATAACCCCGGTAAACAATACAATCCAATATTTATCTATGGCGGAGTTGGTCTCGGGAAAACACATTTGTTGAATGCCACGGGTAACGAAATTCGCCAGAACAACAAACAGGCAAAGTTGTTGTATGTAACTGCTGAAAGATTTGTCAATGAATTTATTGATTCTTTAACGCATAACATGAGTGCGCTATTCCAGAATAAATTTCGCAATCTTGACTGTCTGCTGATAGACGATATACAATTTTTGATAAACAAAACTAGCTCTCAGGAGTCTTTCTTCTATACTTTCAACGAACTTTTTGACCACCGTAAACAGATTATTATAACTTCCGACAGACCACCCAAAGAGTTGTCTAATATTGAAGAACGGCTTATCAGCAGATTTGAATGGGGTATAATTGCTGACGTAAAGCCCCCTGACCTTGAAACGAGAATAGCGATACTTCGCAGGAAAGCTGAGGGAGAAAGGCTATTCGTGCCGGATGATGTGATACTATATTTAGCAAGCCAGATAAAAACCAATGTCCGCAAAATGGAGGGTTCATTAATCCGCATAGTAGCATTTTCTGCCCTCACGGGCACACCTCTCACCATTGATACCGCAAAAGAAATACTGAGCGATATTATCCGGCGGGAAGAAATAGCCAAGCCAATTACCATAGAACGTATCCAGAAAATTGTTGCCAAACACTTCCATATTGATATAAAAGATATGAGGTCAAAAAAACGTACTGATGAAATTGCATTACCAAGACAGGTTGCAATGTATCTTTCCCGGACACTAACAGAAACGTCTACTATAGCAATTGGTGAAGATTTCGGTGGTAAAGACCATACAACCGTACTGCATGCATGTAATAAAATAAAAACGCTTATGACTTCTGACCCGTTTTTTAATGCGAACATAAACAAAATAATTCAGGAGATAAAATCTGAATAACCGAAGGGTCTAATATTGTCAATAACTATTGAATAACTCAGTAAACTGGTTAAAAGAGTCGCTTCGTTGTGAGTAGTGTAGATAACTCGGTACCTTATTAACTTAATTTTGCACTTTAACTTTTACAAATAAACCGTTGATTTTAATCATAGATTTTAAAAATTTCTTTATCTATCCACAAAATCACTGAGTTTATTATGATTATAATTACTATATATATAGGAGGTATTAACAATGGAGCTTGTGTGTAAGAAGGAAAACCTTATCAGGGGGCTACAAATAGTTGAAACTGCAATTTCAACAAGAACGACATTACCTGTATTGAGTAATTTTCTAATGGAAACAGAGGATAAAAAGATAAAGTTAATATCCACAAATCTGGAAATCGGCGTGCAGTGCTATATTGAAGGGAAAATTATATCTTCAGGTAGTGTTACTATACCCGCTAAACGTTTCATTAATATTATTAAAGAATTGCCTGACGGAGAAAACATACAGATAAAAATAGATGAAAAAACACAGATTGATATAAAATGCGGAAAATCACATTTTCTACTTATGGGTATGCCTAAAGAAGATTATCCGATTTTACCTGAATTTAAAGAGGAAAAAGCAGTCTCAATAGATACAGAAACCATAAAAGGAATGATAAAAAAAACTATTTTTGCGGTATCAACAGATGAAACGCGTTATGCATTAACCGGGATATATTTTATTATTGAAGATGGAAAGATAACGTTTGTATCAACGAACGGACGGATGTTAGCGTATATATGGCGGGGGGGAATTAATGAAAAAACTTCAAGACACGCAATTATCCCCGCCAAGACAATAAATGAATTAATACATATTTTATCTCTTGAGGATGGTTCAAACCCCGATATGAAATTACAGATAGCAGAAAACCAGATGTCTTTTAAAGTTAAAGACATCACGCTTATTTCTAGATTAATTGACGAGACTTTTCCTAATTATGAACAGGTTATACCAAGAAATAATGAAATTAAGGTTACAATTAACAAAAAAAACCTTCTCTCGGCAACCAAACAGGTATTCCTGCTTACACAGGATAAAGGTGGAGCGGTTAAGTTTTCGTTTAATAAAAATCTCCTGCGTTTGTCTGCTTCTGTCCAGGGTCTTGGCAGCGGTGAGGTTGATTTAGATTTGGATTTTGCCGGGCCTGAGTTTGAAATAGCATTCAACGCGGGCTATGTAGTGGAGATATTGAAAAACATGAGTGAAGAAAATGTTGTCTTTGAAATGAACGGAGCACTTGATTCTACTCTTATAAGAGCAGCCGGGGATACTGATGGTAATTACCTTTGCGTGATTTCGCCGATGAGGATATAGTGTGTTTACGAAATCTTCCGAGATTATATCCGCCCTGCTTAAAAAATATGGTATAACCGAAGAAAACCACAGTCTGTTTGATATCTGGGAGAAAGAGACCGGTAAAATGTCTCAAAAAATGAAATTAGTCGGTAAGAAAGGTAAAAGTCTGATAGTGGAAGTCCAGAATCCGACATACCGTCAGGAATTGAGGTTCAGAAAAAACGAACTTATAAATAAAATAAATGACCATTTTGGCAAAAAGGTCATCAATGAGATAAAGACTGTGTAGAGGCATATTTTATGCAAGAAGAAGTTTATGATGCGAGTAAAATTCAGATTTTAGAGGGTCTTGAAGCCGTAAGAAAACGTCCTGCTATGTATATAGGGTCAACGGGAGTAACAGGGCTCCACCATCTTGTCTATGAGGTAGTGGACAATTCCATAGATGAGGTACTCGCCGGATATTGTAAGAATATTGATGTAACCATTCACACGGATAATTCTGTTACGGTGATAGACGATGGCCGCGGTATACCCGTGGAACCGATGAAAGATGCCAAGGACCCGCGGTATAAGAATAAACCTGCACTTGAAGTTATAATGACAACACTTCATTCAGGAGGCAAGTTTGACAGGAAAGCCTATAAAGTCAGCGGCGGACTTCATGGCGTAGGAGTGTCTGCTGTCAATGGATTGTCTGAATGGCTTGAAGTGGAGGTCTACAGGGATAAAAAAATATACTACCAAAAATATAGCAGGGGCAAACCTGTTGAGGCAATGAAAGAACGCGGCAGTACAGACGATATAGGAACAAAAGTCACTTTTAAACCTGACAGCGAGATTTTTCCTACCCTGGATTTTTCATTTGATGTTCTTTCAAATAGGCTCCGTGAACTCGCATTCCTTAACCCCGGTATCAAGATTACTATTATTGATGAAAGGGAAGATAAAGAACATACTTTTAATTATGAAGGCGGGATAGTGACTTTCGTCAAGTTTTTAAACAAGAACAAGGACGTTCTCCATGCACAGCCGATATATTTCTCAAAAGAGAAAGACGATGCATCTCTTGAAGTCGCATTGCAATATAACGGTAGTTACAGCGAACAGATTTTTACTTTTGTCAATAACATAAACACCGTTGAGGGGGGAACACACCTTTCGGGTTTTCGTTCCGCATTGACCCGTGTTATTAATGATTATATAAAAACAAAAGGATTATTAAAGGACGGGCAAAATATCGGCGGTGACGATACCCGGGAAGGGCTCACCGTTGTTATATCATTAAAAATTTCTGACCCGCAATTTGAAGGCCAGACAAAGACCAAACTGGGGAATTCAGATGTTGAAGGTATAGTCAAGTCGCTCGTCGGCGATTCCCTGTCAATTTATTTTGAAGAAAACCCTTCTATTGCAAAACAAATAATCGATAAAGTAGTAGTAGCTTCAGAAGCAAGGGAAGCTGCCAGGAAAGCGAGGGAGCTTACAAGGCGTAAAGGCGCACTTGATACGGCGTCATTACCCGGTAAACTTGCCGATTGCTCTGAACGCGACCCCCAGAAGTGCGAACTGTATATAGTCGAAGGCGATTCCGCCGGCGGGTCAGCAAAGCAGGCTCGGGACAGGGTCTTTCAGGCAATTTTACCAATTAAAGGCAAGATTATTAATGTGGAAAAATCCCGTCTGACAAAAGTTCTTGCAAACGATGAAATAAGAACACTGATAACTGCAGTCGGCGCCGGTATTGGCCAGGAAGAATTTGACGTAAACCGGGTGCGTTATCATAAAATCATAATAATGACTGATGCTGATGTGGACGGTGCACATATAAGGACACTGATTCTGACATTTCTTTACCGCCAGATGCTGCCGTTAATTGAAAATGGATATATCTATATTGCACAGCCGCCGTTATATAAAATCAAAAAGAATAAGAAGGAAATGTACCTGGACAGCGAAGAGCAACTGCAGAAATTCCTTTTGAATGAAGCAATCGGGGATATCTCTATTTCGCGCATAGGGAGCAAAAAAAAGTGGACAGATAAGGAAGCCCAGTCTTTATTGAAGGATTTAATCGGGCTGGATTCGTTGACTAAAAAACTCAAAAAGAAAAAAATTACCTGGGAAGATTATTTAATGTTTCACAAAAAGAAAAAAATCCCGTTGTATCGTGTTGAGATAAACGGAAAAGTAGAATTTCTTTACAGTGATAAGGAATGGAAGCAATTCAAAACGACGTATCTCGGGAAAGAAGAAAATAATGAAAATGGACTTGTTAAAGACGTAAGGGATTTATGGGAACTTCCCAAGATAGAGGAACTGGTGAATAAAATGGAAACAGGGGGGTTCGGTTTGACCGATTACGATGGAGCACAGGAAAAACCGATATACAGGCTGGAAACTTCTGCCAGGGACATCCATGATTTATTTAATTTCCAGGAGATAGTAGATAATTTCTGGGAGATAGCCCGTAAAGAAGTGACGGTGCAGAGATATAAAGGGCTTGGCGAAATGAACCCCGAACAGTTATGGGAAACCACAATGAACCCCGAAAAACGCAAATTATTGCAGGTTAAACTTGAAGATACAGTTGAAGCAGATAACATATTCACAACACTGATGGGGGACAAGGTTGAACCGCGAAGGGCTTTTATAGAAAAACATGCTTTGGAAGTGAGAAACCTGGATATATAATTATGGATAAAACACCGGAACAAGAAAAACTACCATTAGAACCGCCGCAAAACATCATACCCCGTAACATTGAAGACGAAATGAAGACATCATACATAGATTATGCGATGTCTGTCATTGTCGGGAGAGCATTGCCTGACGTGCGGGATGGTCTCAAGCCCGTTCACAGGCGGATACTTTACGCTGCGAAAGAAATGGGGTTGAGGTATAATACGGCATACAAGAAATCCGCCCGTTTAGTTGGAGACTGTATGGGTAAATACCACCCGCACGGCGATACGGCGATTTACGATTCTATGGTTCGTATGGCTCAGGATTTTTCGCTACGCTATACTCTCGTTGACGGGCAGGGTAATTTCGGTTGCTTCACTAAAGAAACCGAAGTTAAACTTACAGGCGGTCGCAACTTGAGCTTCGAAAAACTAATAGAAGAATACAAAAAGGGCAAAAAAAACTACGCTTATACTATTAATAAAGAAGGCGAAGTAAAAATATCCGAAATACTGAATCCAAGATTAACTCGAAAAAACGCAGAGGTTATTAAAATAATTTTAGATAACGGTTCAGAAATAAAATGTACTCCAGACCATAAATTTATGTTACTAAATGGTTCGTATAAACAAGCCCAATTTCTTGAGGCAGGAGATTCCTTAATGCCCGTATATCTTAGATTATCTGATAGTAAGGACGACCTTAAACCTAAGCTCAGAGGCTATCAAATGATTTATGAGCCATTGAAAGACAGGTGGACTCCTTGTCATATTCTTGCAGATGAATGGAATATTAAACACGAGGTTTATACCAGAAGTAATGGAAGAATAAGGCATCATATTGATTTTAATAAATTCAACAACAATCCCTGCAATATTAAAAGAATTCAATGGGAAGAACACTGGAATTTACACAAGAAAATAGCTTCTTTAAAACACCGGGATAATGATTACAGAGAAAAAATAGCATCAGGGAGAAGAAAATTCTGGTCACAAGAGAAAAACAAAGAGGCTTATTCAAAAAGAATGTCGGATAGAAATGTGAAAAACTGGAAAAATGTAGAATATAGAGAGAAAATGATAAAAACATTAAGCGAGAGCACCAAAGAATATATAAAAAGAAATCCGCAAGTTAAAGGGATCCTTAGCAAAAAAGCTTCGGAAACACTAAAAAGGTTATGGGTGGACCCTGTCTACAAAGCGTTATTCCATCAAAAAATTGTCGAGTCAAATAAAAAGCGTATAATAAACAATACTGGTAGGAAAAAGTTTTTAAAGATATGCAGCTATATATATAAAAACCACAATGTTCTTTCAAACAATCTCTATGAGAAAACAAGAAAAGATGTTTTTCAGACAAGTTTTCCTTGTTGGGAACTCGGGATTTCTAAATATTTTAATAACGATATTAATCAGGTGCTATATGAAATAAACAAAAATCATAAAGTTATTAAAGTGGAATTCATAAAAGAATGTACAGATGTCTATGATTTAACTATAGAAGAGACACATAATTTTGCATTAGCAGCAGGAGTCTTTGTTCATAATTCGATGGATGGGGATCCGCCGGCAGCAATGAGATACACTGAGGTCCGGCTTGAAAAAATTGCCGAAGAACTGCTTGGTGATATAGACAAGGAAACAGTTGATTTCGTGCCTAATTATGACGGTTCACTTACCGAACCCGTTATTTTACCCGCAAGATTACCCAACCTGCTCGTAAACGGTTCAAGCGGTATTGCGGTAGGTATGGCAACAAATATACCGCCGCACAATTTAAGCGAAGTAATTGACGGGTTGATTACATATATTGACACCCCTGATATTGAAACAAAAGAACTGATGAAAATTATTCACGGACCCGATTTCCCGACAGGAGCAATAGTCTGCGGTAAGAGCGGTATAAAAGATTATTTTGAAACGGGTCGGGGTTCGTTTATTATCCGGGCAAAGGCAGAAATAGAGGACATTAAAGGCGGGAGACAGGCGATAATTGTAAGCGAGATGCCTTATCAGGTCAATAAAGCACAGTTACTGACTACTATTGCGGAACTTGTAAAAGACAAAAAACTCAGCGATATCGGAGATTTACGCGACGAGTCAGACCGCGAAGGCGTGAGGGTTGTTATTGAAGTAAAACGTGACGGGAATGCGAATGTCGTATTAAACCAGTTATTCAAGCACACGCAGATTGAAGTGTCTTTCGGCGTTATTATGCTTGCTCTTTTCAACGGTGAACCCAAAGTCCTTTCTATGAAACAGATGCTCGGAGCCTATCTGAGCCACAGGAGAGAGATTGTCACAAGACGGACGAAGTTTGAACTTACAAAAGCTGAAAAGAGAGCGCATATAGTTGAGGGATTGCGTATCGCTATTGAGAATTTAAACAAGATAATAAAAGTTATAAGAGAATCAAAAGATACCGACACCGCACAGATGAAACTTATGGAAGAGTTCGGTCTGTCAAAATTACAGGCACAGGCAATACTTGACATGAGACTACATCAACTCACCGGGCTTGAACGAAAAAAACTTGAAGACGAGTATCTTGAACTGATTAAGACGATAGAGCGGCTGAAATCAATTCTTGCCGACCCTAAAAAAGTTATGGGTATTATAAAAGACGAACTGAAAGAACTGAAAGAAAATTACGGTGATAATAGAAAAACAAAAATTCAGGCACAGATTGTGGAGCAGGACATAGAAGATTTAATACAGGAAGAAGATGTCGCAGTGACGCTTTCGCACGCAGGTTACATAAAGAGAATACCGGTATCCACTTACCGTTCACAGCTTCGTGGAGGCAAGGGCATAACAGGTGCTACTATCAGAGAAGAAGATTTCATAGAAGACCTGTTTATCACAAGTACCCATGCATATATGTTATTCTTTACAAACAGGGGGAAGGTGTATTCACTCAGGGTATTTGAAATACCCGAGGGTTCAAGGATTGCAAAAGGCAAAGCGATAGTTAACCTTATCCCGATGGGACCAAACGAAAAAATCACTGCCGCCATAACTATAAAATCTTTTGAAGAAGAAAAAGAATCATATCTTATAATGGCCACTGAATCGGGGCTTGTAAAGAAAACAAAACTTGAAGATTACAGCGATATACGCACTACGGGTATAATAGGCATAAAACTCCACCTGAACGATTCTCTTGTGGATGTAAAACATACCGACGGTAAAAGTGAAATACTGATTGCTACAAAGGAAGGAATTGCTTTAAGATTTAAGGAGACCGGTATAAGACCTACGGGACGCGCGACCCAGGGCGTTCGCGGAATAAGACTTGATAAAGGCGACATAGTTGTTGGTATGGAAGCAGTAACAAAAGACGATATAATACTCTCGGCTTGCGAAAACGGTCACGGGAAGCGGACAAAAGTTTCTGAGTACAGGTTGCAGTCCCGAGCAGGTAAAGGCGTGATAAATATAAAGACAACGGAAAGAAACGGCATTGTTGTAGGCATAAAGAAAGCAAACTTCGGCGATGAACTTATGTTAATAACATCCCAGGGTATAACGATAAGATTACCCATTGATAACATTTCAGTTATAGGACGCAATACTCAGGGAGTCCGCCTTGTCCGCCTTGGCGAGGGTGATAAATTAGCGAGCGTAGCCCGGATTATCAAAGAAGCCAACGGCAACGGTAATAACGCTAACAATAGCAGTAATACCGCAAAACCAGAATAGTAAAAATAAATTTGGAGACGAGATGTAAATATTATTACACCTATGAATAAGACAATTAATTTAGACAATTCCCCCGACCTTTTGAATACTCACCAAGCCAGTATATGGGCAAGCAAATTTTTAAATAAAAACGTTACAGAATCCAATATTTCATATCTAGTCCAATATGGCAGAATAAAAAAAATAGGATTTAACGGCTCTTTTCTTATCTCTTTAAAGGACCTGAAAAGATATTATGAATCATATTATGGTAAAAAAGAAATAGATTGGAAAAATAAATTAGGCTCTGATTTAAATTGGACGTTATCTTTTGACTATCTTAAAGAAGCAGATACCACAAAACATGTCCACCGTTTACATCCTTATAAAGGTAAATTTATCCCCCAACTAGTAGAATATTTTCTTGATAGTCACACAGATGAATTCAAAAAAGAAATATTTTTTGATAAGAGCGATATCGTTTTAGACCCATTTGCAGGAAGTGGAACAACTTTAGTACAGGCAAATGAATTAGAAATGCATGCAATCGGTGTAGATATTTCAGCGTTTAATTCATTGATTGCAAACATAAAAATAGAAAAATATGATTTAGAAGATGTAGGAAAAGAACTGCGAAACATTACGGCCGCTCTAAGAAAATATCTATCGGGTTCTAAAATAGTAGAGTTTGAAGAAAATTTATTACTTGCTCTATCCGAATTTAATACAAAATATTTTCCATCTGATTTTAAGTACAGAGCAAATCGTAGTGAAATAAACAAGGATGTTTATGGGTTAAAAAAAGAGAATGAGTTTCTGCCTATTTATAAAAAACTTGTAAACAAGTACGGAATTAAATTAAAACAGGATAAATCGGATACTTTTTTAGATAAGTGGTATCTGGAAAATGTCAGGAAAGAAATAGAATTTGTTTTTGAGCTTGTTAAACAAATAAAAAATATTGGCACAAAAAAGATAATAAGTATAATTCTTAGTCGTACAATGCGATCCTGTCGAGCGACTACCCATGCAGATTTAGCCACTTTGAAAGAACCGGTAACGGTTACGTATTTCTGTGCAAAACACGGTAAAATATGTAAACCCCTTTTCTCAATATTAAATTGGCTGGAAAGATATGGCGAAGATACAATAGAAAGATTAGAGAAATTTAATAAGTTGAGAACAAATACATATCAAGTTTGTTTAACAGGGGATTCAAGAACAATTGATTTCTTTAAAATATTGGATAAAAGGAATCCTGCCCTTGCTAAGTTAGTAAGAAAACAAAGAATAAAAGGAATTTTTTCAAGTCCGCCATACGTTGGTTTGATTGATTATCATGAACAACATGCTTATGCTTATGATTTATTTGGATTTAAACGTAAAGATGATTTTGAAATAGGTCCTATGTTTAAAGGTCAGGGCAGAGAGGCACAAAAATCCTATATTGAAGGCATTGTTGAAGTTCTTACTAATTGCAAAAAATATTTAGTCGAGGATTATAATATTTTTTTAGTAGCAAACGATAAATTTGGTTTATATCCGCAAATAGCTGAAAATTCAGGGATGAAAATTGTAAATCAGTATAAACGACCAGTATTAAACAGAACCGAAAAAGATAAGGGCGCATATTCAGAAATCATTTTTCACCTTAGACGGAAATAAAATGGACAACGAAAAAGTAATTTATTCATTATGCGTTGAGGATATTCTTACCGTAATAGAAGAAAATGACATGAAGATTGAATTAGACAAGCAGGATATCAAATTTATAGAAGATAGAATTGGAGATATGATTGATTGGAGAGGAGCGATTGAATTTGCCTTATTAGACCTAAAAAGTAAAAGATAATCCAAATGCTGAATAATTCTCAGAAAGAATATATAATTGATGTAATTAAAACCTGCCTAAGAAACAAGTTTCAAAATTACAAACCAGAATCTAACAGCATGCCTTTTCATTTTCGTTTATTGGGAAAGGACAGAATGGCTTTATACTCTTTTATTCAATCACTCAACACTACATTCGGAACATCAATCTTTGAACCTGTTGCAGTAGCATTAGCAAAAAACAGATTTCAAAATGCCAAATCGCAATATGTTTTGGGAACAACCATCAGTCAGGGTTCGCAAAATACCATTCAACAAATAATGAACGCTCTTACGACTGGCGCTAGCCCCGATAAAGAAGCAGAAATCAAAGCAATCAGAAAAGGTTGCCAGCAAGGGAAAACGAATCAATTGAAAACGGTGAAATATTTCTTTTTGATATCAAAACTGCAAAGCCCAATATCAGTAATTTCAAAGATTTCAAAAGAACATTGCTTGAGCGGGTAGCCATTGTTTTTTCAATAAATCCAAAAGCTAAAATAAATACTTTAGTCGCTATTCCATATAATCCTTATGAGCCAAAACCGTATGAAAGATGGACACTAAAAGGAATGTTGGATTTAGAAAATGAATTGAGGGTTGCAGAAGAATTTTGGGATTTTTTGGGTGGTAAGGGAGTTTATCAAGATTTGTTGGATTGTTTTGAGAAAGTTGGAATTGAATTAAGACCAGAGATTGACCAATATTTCAAAAAATTTAGCAATAAAAAAATATTTTGAAAAAATTCACACCAATTGACCATACGGCAGACTTAGGCATTGAAGTATACGGAAAAACATTAAACAAACTCTTTGAAAATTCTGCCTGCGGGATGTTCAGTTTAATAACCGACATAAACAAGGTAAAAAATTCCAAAACAGTTAAAATCAAACTCGACAGTCCTGATACGGAAACCCTCCTTATAACCTGGCTTAACGAACTCCAGTATTATTACAGCGTCCAAAAAATGTTGTTCAATAAATTTAGTGTTGTCATTGTGAGCCGAATGCGGGCTTGCCCGAATTCAGGCGAAGCAATCTCGCTTGAGTCGGAAGTTTCTGGCGAGAAGATAGGCAGACATAGAATATTCCACGACATAAAAGCTGCAACATACCACGATTTAAGAATAACCAGGACTCCGGATGGCTACAAAACCCGCATAATCTTTGATGTATAGAAAAGGAAGGAGTAAACTCTGTGATTATATATGTGGATACTCATACTACGCGATTTGATCTTAATTATTTTGGTGAACAGAACGAACCAGATTCTATCAAAAAAGCGAGGGTATATAAAAAGTTTACTGAGTTAATAATATCACGGAATACAAAAAGAATTACCGATGCAATTCTTCTTGTTGATGAGGTAACCCGTTGTAATCATGACCGGTTTATGGAACTTATCCGCGAGTCATTTTGTGTCGCCGGCAAGAATTATAGTGTTGACAAGAAACACCCTACCTTAAGACATGTGGGGTCAATAAAATCCGATACTCCCGAAAATATAAGATTATGTCTTTGTGATTTACTATCTGGAAGCCAGAACCTAAAAATAAAAAAGCTCAGGTTTTGAACCATTAACGATAGTCGGATACCGACATCTACGGTCCATACCTAAGCTGATATATTTATAGCATATAGTTTTTGTCTTGTCAAGTGATTTTAAATTTTGATACTATGGCTAAAAAAATTGTAATTGAAACTCATAGTGCCGAAGAAACAATAAAACTCGGGAAGAAACTGGCGAAACATCTTAAACCCGGGATTATTTTGATTCTTGCAGGTGAGCTTGGGGCGGGTAAAACGACTTTGATAAAAGGTATTGCTATGGGACTGGGTGTAAGTAAAGTAATAAGAAGCCCGAGTTTTACCCTGGTGAAAGAATACCCTGAAAAGAAGTTTTATCATCTGGATTTATACCGCATTACCCTTGATGAATTCCTGCAGGCAGGGTTTGAGCAGTACCTGTCAAAAGAAAATATCTGTGCTATAGAGTGGGGAGAGAAACTGAAAGGGTTAAAAATCAAAAATTATATGGAAATTCAAATAAAAATGAAAAAAGGAGATACAAGGGTAATAGATTTTGTACCCCATGGAAATTATGCTCCTGGCCATTGATACATCAACAAAAGTTTTCAGTATCGCCCTGGTTGAAAACCGGAAAGTTATTCATGAGATATTTTCTGACAGTCAACAGAGGCATTCCGATATACTTTTCCCCTCCCTTGATAAACTTCTCAAAAAGACAAAAAAGAGTTTGAAAGATATAAAAAAAGTTGCCTGCACAATAGGACCCGGTGGTTTTACCAGTGTTCGTATAGGTATAACATTTGCAAGAACGTTAGCCCAGCTGCTGAAATTGCCATTGGTGGGTATATCTACACTTGATTTACTTGCAAGGAGCATAAAGTCGGAAGAAAACTGTATTATTTGTCCCATAATAGTCGGTTCCGGCAGGGATGTATATAATTCAGTATATACCTATAAACCTTTCAAAAAAATAAGAGAGTATAGGATTATTGAAATAAATGAACTGCTTGATGAACTGAAAAAGACAAGAGATAAATGCATAATTTTTACCGGTGATGGTATATTATTACACAGAAATGGAATAAAATCCAAGTTAGGTAAAAAAGCGGCTTTTGTAGATTTTAAAGACGCCCACCCGAGAGCCTCTAAAATAGGATTAATCGCTTCTAATAGCAAAGGGAAAGACTTTTCAAAGATAAAACCTCTTTATATAAGACCCCCCCGTATTTATTAACCACCCCTGAACCGAAAGGGGAACGCTTTATTTTCAGTCAAAAATTTGGTATAATATAGGGTGTTAGTAAAGAACCTACAAAATATTAAAGAAAAGATAACAATTTCAGCAGAAAAAGATAATCGTTCTTTGAATGATATTAAACTTGTTGCGGTGACAAAGAACGTTCCAATTGAAAAAATCAAAGATATAATAGACCTGGGTATAACCGATATAGGCGAAAACCGGATTCAGGAAGCACAGGATAAATTTAATCAGTTACAATCCGAAAACTATAAAATCGGACAATACAAATGGCATATGATTGGACATTTGCAGACAAACAAGGCGAAATATGCTGTCCAAATGTTTGATTTGATACAGTCCGTAGACAGCCTCCGCTTGGCTGAGGAGATAAACAAACAGGCAAAGAAAATAAATAAAATACAGGATTGTCTGGTTGAACTCAAAGTTTCTGAAGAAGAGACAAAGTTCGGTTGCCCACAAGAGAATATTGAAAAGTTGATTAAAGAAATAAAAGATTTTGAAAATATAAGAATTCCGGGCATTATGTCAATGGCACCGTATTTTGATGAAGCGGAAAAGGCAAGACCGTATTTTCAAAAGACAAAGCAGGTCTTTGAAAATGTAAAATCCACTTTTGGATTTGATTCTGCGGTTTTCAATGTTTTGTCTATGGGTATGTCCGGCGATTTTCAAATAGCGATTGAAGAAGGGGCAAACCTTGTGCGTATAGGCACAGCAATATTTAAGGCTGCGTGTTCACACGAATAAGTGTGAACGATCTACGCAGGACGGCGAGTCGGTGAGCCGTCGGGGTATATGAAAAATAATAAAACAATCTGTTTTATTGGTTCTGGCAATATGGGCGAGGCGCTTATCAGCGGGTTACTTACGAGCGGATGGACAGCGAAGGAAAATATAATAGCGACAGATATAAACCCGAAGAGGCTCAGGTATATTTCAAAAAAATATGGTGTAAGAGTTACCATAGATAATGTTGACGGTATAAAGCAGTCTGATATAATCATACTAGCCATAAAGCCACAGATTGTACCGGAACTTTTACCCCGAATTGCCGGAGGTGTCAGTTCGGATAAACTTTTAATTTCAATTGTTGCCGGCATTACCACTAAATACTTTGAAAGACATTTAAACAATGTTCCTGTAATAAGAACTATGCCGAATACTCCTGCCCTGCTGAAGTCGGGTATGACTGCAGTATGCCGGGGGAGATTTTCCAATAAGAGGCATGAGGGAATTGCAGTCAGTATATTTGAATCTGTCGGTAAAGTCTTGAAACTGCCGGAAAAATATTTTGACATAGTAACCGCAGTGTCGGGGTCGGGTCCGGCATATGTATTTTACCTTGCTGAATCTATGATTTCTGCAGCAAAAAAGCTCGGTCTGTCAGAAGCGGTATCACAGCAATTAGTAAGACAGACAATATACGGTACAGGCAGTATGCTTTCAAAACTTGATGAATCCCCCGGGATTTTAAGGGCAAAAATAACTTCACCCGGCGGGACAACCGAACAGGCAATAAAAGTTTTCGAAAGGAAACATTTGATCGATGGAATACTAAAGGCTATAGAACGGGCGAGGGATCGTTCCAGGGAGTTGGCAAAAAAATGATATTAAAAATTCGTATAATACCGAATGCAAAACGCACAGAGATAGTGTCCCGCTTAGGGTCTATCCTGAGAATTAAAGTCGCCGCCCCCCCCAGGGAGAATAAAGCGAACAGGTTGCTTATAAGATACCTGGCAGATTTTTTTGAAGTCAAAACTTCACATATATATCTCCGTCGCGGGTTGCGCGGCAGAGAAAAGATTATTGAGATTGAAGGACGGTCTGAAGAGGAACTGGAGCAGTCATTAGAATCTGTGCCATAGACAACCAGCCATTGCAACCCCGTACACTATGATAAAATCGCTATATTGGAAAAACTCTTGCCTTTATATTCTTAACCAGAAAATACTGCCCCGGAGAATCAAATACCTGCCCTGTAGAAAATATGAAGAAGTTGCTGAATGTATCAGGGAAATGGTCATTCGTGGTGCGCCAGCAATTGGCATAGCCGCAGCGTTTGGAATAGTTCTTGCAGGTAAAGAGAAAAAATTCAGCAACAGCAAATTTCTAAATCAATATATCCGTAAAGCATGTAATGACTTAAAGAAGACGAGACCGACTGCGGTTAATCTTTTCTGGGCTATTGAAAGAATGCAGGAAAAGTTAAAATCATTATCAAAAGAGACCGGGAATATAGGATATATCCAGAAACGGTTGGAGGAGGAAGCAAAAAGGATTCTTGCAGAAGATATTGAGATGAATAAAAAAATAGGTGCCTATGGGGCAAAACTGTTAAAGAAAAACAGTGTAGTAATTACGCACTGCAATGCAGGTGCGCTTGCAACGGGTGGTTACGGAACAGCTATCGGCGTAATAACCAGTGGATGGAAGAGTGGTAAAATAAAAATGGTTTATGTTGATGAGACAAGGCCATACTTACAGGGAGCAAGGCTGACGGCATTAGAACTTAAACAACAAGGAATACCCTACAGATTGATTTGTGACAATATGGCAGGACATATAATGAAGACAGAAAAAGTTTCCGCTGTTATTGTCGGGGCTGACCGTATATCAAAAAACGGCGATACCGCAAATAAAATCGGCACATATTCACTGGCTGTACTGGCAAAGTACCATAATGTAAAATTTTATGTTGCTGCACCAGGTTCAACCATTGACAGAAAAATTTCTTCCGGCAGTGAAATACCCGTTGAGGAGAGAGCAGAAAAAGAAGTAACTACAATTTTTGACAGACTTATTGTTCCAAAAGGCACCAGGGCCTGCCATCCGGCATTTGATGTGACACCATCAAAATTAATTTCCGCAATCATAACCGAAAAAGGTATATTCAAATATCCGTATTCATTCTAGTTAATCCCTCTCTCCTTACTGGAGTAACCTACTTCTGGTTGTGGGAGAGGGAGGGGTGAGGGGGTATTATTTTACGGGGACATAGTTGAACGGGACAACGCTGCGTTCGCAACGCAGAGGTCCGGGTTCGATTCCCGGTGTCTCCACTTAAAAAATAATTAGGGACATATTTCATGGTAAGAAAAAAAAGAAGTAGTGTTATAAAAATAGATAGCTATAAACATAACGGTAAAAAACGCAAAAACAATCCTCCCGTAGGATTGGTGTCAACTGCCACCGATAAACTTAATGGTCGTACTAAATATAAACATGATCCTCATATTGACCCACAGCTTTCCTGGGCAGGGAAATCCGAAGGGACGAGTTTTGAAGTGCAAAATGTAAGTTTACACATTCACGAACGCATTGACCCCAAAAGAATAATAAAATCATTCCTTAAAAAAGATGCAGGAGAAGCACAACCCTCATTATTCCAATTGCCCGATAATGAACTGCCGCTTGCTAAAGCAATAGATTTTTATCGTCACGAACACGATTGGACAAACCGTCTTATAGCAGGTGATTCCCTGCTTGTAATGAACAGCCTTCTGAAAAAAGAAGGTATGGCAGGCAAGGTCCAGATGATTTATATTGATCCGCCTTATGGAATAAAATACAACTCAAACTTCCAGCCATTTGTTAATAAACGTGATGTTAAAGATGGAAACGATGCCGACATTCCGGCTGAACCGGAGATGATTCAGGCATTCAGGGATACCTGGGAACTTGGAATCCACAGCTATTTGACGTACCTGCGGGACCGCCTTTTACTTGCCAGAGAATTATTGCACGAAAGCGGTAGCGTTTTTGTTCAGATTAGCGATGAGAATGTGCATCATGTAAAAGAATTACTAGATGAAATATTTGGAGTAAGTAATTTTGTTGCACTTATTAATTTTAGAAGAAAACTTTCTGTTATGAATCCAAAATATTTAGGTACTGTTAATAATTACATAGTTTTCTTTGCAAAAGATATTAATAATTTAAAGTTTAGGAAATTATTTATAAAATCTACTCCTGACTATGGTGGTACATGGTCTTTTGTTGAGTTACCTGATGGAGAAAGAAGAAAAATGAGTCCACAAGAGATAGAAGAACCCTCAATTTTACCGATTGGTTCAAAAATATTTGCCTCATACAAGTTAGCTCCAGCTGGTTTTAATGCATCCTCTGTATTTGACTTTGAGTATAATAAGAAGAAATACAACCCCCCGTTAACAGGTGGGCAACGAAGTTGGAAAACTAATTTACAGGGAATGGATAATTTGGCTAAGGGAAAAAGACTTTTACCATCTGGAGATACTCTGAGATTTATTTCTTATTTTGAAGATTTTCCTTATTCAGAATTAGATCATTCTTGGAATAAACCTTTTTTTTCTTCAAATAAAAGATATGTTGTAGAAACCGGCGAAGAAATTATCCAGCGCTGTCTCCTAATGACCACCGATCCTGGCGACCTTGTTTTTGACCCAACCTGTGGTTCAGGAACAACGGCATTTGTTGCAGAACAGTGGGGCAGACGATGGATTACCTGTGATACATCTCGTGTAGCGATAACACTTGCAAAACAGCGGTTAATGACTGCTAAATATAACTATTACGAATTAGCACATCCTAAAGAAGGTGTACGAAGCGGATTCAGATATAAAACCGTTCCTCATATAACACTTGGCTCAATTGCCAATAACGAGCCAGCCAAAGAAGAAACTCTATATGACCAACCGTTTGTAGAAAAAAGCAAGGTCCGTGTAACCGGGCCATTTACTGTTGAGGCGGTTCCATGTTTAAGAGTAAAACCTTTTGACGGAAGTGAAAATAAAATAGAAACCACTGGGAATCAACTTTCAAGAATCGGTGAAACCGGTAAACAGTCTGAATGGCGCGATAGATTGAAAGCTACAGGCATTCGCGCTGTTGGAGGAAAGATAATATCTTTTTCAAGAATAGAACCTATGATTGGAACAAGATATCTTCATGCGGAGGGCGAAATTCTTGAAAAGTCGGGAGAAAACAAAAAGGCAGTCATTAGTTTTGGTCCGGATTTCGGACCGCTTGAACAGAGACAGGTTGAAAATGCAGTTAAAGAGGCGAGAGAATTAAAGGCAAAACCTGATTTCGTGATATTTGCTGCATTTCATTTTGACCCTGAAGCGGCGAAGGACATTGACGAAATCAATTGGAAGGGAGCGACTATTCTTAAAGCCCAGATGAGTGTTGACATGCTTACTGCTGATTTAAGGAAAAAAGAAGCATTAGGTCATAGCTACTGGCTTATAGGTCAGCCGGATGTGGAAGTAATAAAGCTTAAAGACAAAAAATTCAAGGTGAAACTAAATGGTTTTGATTACTATGACCCAATAAGCGGAGAAATAATTTCAAAAGACACAAAAAATATATCAATGTGGTTTCTGGATACTGATTATGACGAAAGAAGTCTATTCCCCGACCAGGTGTTTTTCCCGATGGGTGACGGCAAAAACGACTGGACAAGACTTGCAAAAGCATTGAATGGTGAGGTGAATGAGGATTTGATAGTGTCTTTTAAAGGGACCGAATCTCTACCTTTTGCGGCAGGGGATAACAATAAAATAGCAGTTAAAATAATTGATAACAGGGGAATTGAATCTTTTGTTATAAAAAAACTAGATAGAAATGAATAAGCAGGAACTGATAAATATTTTGGATAATTTAAGACAAATAACAACTGAATCCGAATGTGTTGAATTTAAACATGCAGAAAGAGATTTTCATTTCAATGATATAGGTAAGTACTTTTCTGCATTAAGTAACGAAGCAAATCTCAAATGGAAAGATTTTGGATGGTTGATTTTTGGGATTGATAATGCAACAAAAAAAATTGTTGGTTCAAAATATCGGACACAGGGGAAACGTACTCTGGATAGTTTAAAAAAGGAAATTGCTGATAAAACAACAGGACGCATTTCATTTATTGAAATATATCCGCTGGATTTACCGGAAGGTAGAGTGATTATGTTCCAGATACCAGCGGCACCCAAAGGCATGCCTATTGCATGGGATGGTCATTATTATGGCAGAGAAGGTGAATCCCTCGCTCCTTTAAGCATTCAGGAAATTGAGTTAATCCGCAGTCAAAACAAACCAGATTGGTCCGCCGGTGTTTGTGAAGGTGCTACAACAGACGATTTGGATACCGTAGCGATTACTAAAGCACGAAGTGAATATAAAATTAAGTTTCCTGATAGTGTCGGGGAATCCGATACTTGGAATGATATTACTTTTTTGAATAAAGCAAAAGTTACACTTCAGGGGAAAATTACGAGAACTGCAATAATTCTTCTTGGGAAATCAGAATCTGATCAATACATTTCTCCCGCGGTGGCAAAAATAAGCTGGATTCTTAGAGATGAGCGAAATAGCGATAAAGACTATGAGCACTTTTTTCCACCGTTTCTGGTAAATTCAGATAAGGCACTTGCAAAAATACGGAACTTACGATACCGATACCTTCCCGATAACACGTTGTTTCCAGTTGAAATCAACCAGTATGATTCTTACGTTATCAGAGAATCATTACATAACTGTATCGCACACCAGGACTACGAAAAAAAATCTCGAATAAGCATCGTAGAAAAACCGGATGAATTGATTTTTGACAATGCGGGGAATTTCATACCCGGCAGTGTGGAAAAAGCGATTGAACAGGATGCGCCGCCGAGGTTTTACCGCAATAATTTTCTCGCAACTGCAATGGCAAACCTGAATATGATTGACACTCGTGGTGGTGGGATCAGAAAAATGTTTGAACTCCAGCGAGGAAGGTTTTTTCCACTTCCGACATATATCCTTGACCATGTTGACGCTGTGACCGTGAAAATCACCGGGAAGATAATTGATGAGAATTATACAAGATTATTAACAAAAAAGACTGACCTTGATATTAATACTGTTATACTGCTTGATAAAGTACAAAAGAAGCAAAAACTTGAGAAAGCAGCGTATCAACTACTTAAAAAACAAAGGTTGGTAGAAGGTAGATACCCTAACCTTTTTGTAGTATCTGAGATTGCCTCAATTACCGGGAATAAAGCAACGTATATTAAAAACAGGGCATTTGATAAAGAACATTATATAAAGATGATAACTTCATTCATTGAAAAATACAGGAGTGCTTCAAGAAAAGACATTGATGATTTAGTATTAGACAAATTATCAAACGTGCTTAATGATAAACAGAAAAAAGTGAAAATTAATAATTTGCTCTACGAAATGACTAACAAGAAAAAAATAATCAAAAATATTGGTTCTGACGCCAAGCCTGAATGGGTACTTTTTAAGTAGAGTTTAAGTAGAGTTTAAGTAGAGTTTAAGTAGAGTTTAATAAAAATGGCTCAAAAAGGTATAGACAAACTAATCATTAGCAGTCCGTTTGAAGAACCTAAAGAACACTGGCTTTATATTCGTGAAACACAGTCATTTGAAAAGAAACCAGGAAGAAGAAAAGCAGGTTACTGGAGATCTCTTGGTGAAACCAGAAAGGCAGGAGCGGATGATCCCGGCATTTTCGTTCCAATAGAACTTGTTAATCAAATAAGGCCGAGAGTAAAGAAATGGAGAGAGAATAATTATCCAAATATAACAGGAACGACAAGAAAACTACTTCAGTTTTGGTATGATATCGAGCATACCAGAAGAGACAAGAGACTTTTCTGGTGCCAACTTGAAGCTGTTGAAACAGAAATATGGCTTACAGAAGCTAATCCTGCAGAAAAACAAGGAATAGAAATATTAAATGACGGTAGTGACTGGGAACGGCAATGTCTTAAGCTTGCTACCGGGACAGGTAAAACAGTTGTAATGGCAATGATTATTGCCTGGCAATCTTTAAATAAAATTGCCAGTCCGGGTGATGCCAGATTTTCTAAAAATATTCTTATAATAGCTCCCGGCATTACCGTAAGAGACAGATTACAAGTTCTAAAACCAGACAATCCCGATAATTTCTATCAGGATTTTATACTCGTTGATTCATCAATGTGGCAGGATTTATTACAGGCAAAAATAATGGTTACTAACTGGCATACCTTAGCGCCTTATAATGAAAATTATGGGCCGAAAGTTATAAAAAAAGGTCCAGAGAGCGATGAAGCATTTTTCAGGAGAGTTTTGCCCGATTTCGGAGGAGCGCATAATATTCTTATAATCAATGATGAAGCACACCATTGCCACAGACCGCGGGAAGATGAAGTAGAGGATAGAGAAGAACAAGAAAAGGCTACTATCTGGATTGAAGGTATTGATAGGATTAACAGGGCAAGAGGAGTTCTGAAAGCATACGACCTTACTGCCACACCATTCAAACCCACTGGAAAGACAAATCAAGTAGAAAAACTTTTTACATGGATAGTAAGCGATTTTGGACTTAATGATGCTATTGAAAGTGGGTTAGTGAAAACCCCAAAAGTTGCAGTTAGGGATGATTCAATAGCCGGCCCAGATTTGAAATCAAAGTTCTTTCACATATATGAACACGTGAGAGAGGATTTAAATCGCAGAGCGGAACCGAATGAAGGGTTGCCAGACTTAGTCAGAAATGCGGTAAGCATTCTTGGAGGGGATTGGCTAAAGACAAAAGAGGAATGGGACACAAAGAATATAGGTGTTCCTCCTGTAATGATTATGATATGTAATCGTACTGAAACTGCTGCCAGGATAGAATACTCTATGATAAATGGATATTTTGCTGTAGATGAATTAGTGGATAAAAACACATTCCTCCGAATTGATCAGGAAGCACTGGATAAAATTGAATCAGATGAAAAAGAAAAAATAAATAAGGATAAAACAGGAAGAGAACTCGTAGAACAGCAGAGAGATAGATTTAATACTGTAGGTAAAATAGGAAAACCTGGTGAAAACATACACTGCGTAATTGGTGTTAACATGCTTTCAGAAGGTTGGGATGCCAGGACAGTTACTCATATACTTGGTCTGCGTGCGTTTACAAGCCAGTTATTATGTGAACAGGTTATAGGCAGAGGATTACGCAGGATTTCATATGATGTTGTTAAAGAAACAGGACTCTATAATGAGGAATATGTCACAGTTTTTGGGGTTCCGTTTACTTTTCTTCCGGTTGAAGGTACGGATGGACCTCCAAGACCAGAACTTCCAAAGACGAAAATTGAACCGCTTCCTGACAGGATGGAACTTGAAATACAGTGGCCTCATGTTCTAAGAATTGAGTATAAATTGAGTTATTTTCTTGATTTGGAATGGGGTAGACTTGAGAAATTAATTCTTTCACCAGAGGATTCCCCTACCATTGTTGAAGTTGCCCCAATTATTGATAACAAACCAAGGTTTGACCAGATTACCGAAATAGACATTGAAAAACTGGCAGAAGAGCATAGATTACAAAAGTTGAAACTGCAAGCAGCTGTACGGCTCCACGAGAATTTTGGAGAAAGTTGGGAAGGAGATCCCGGTAGTCATATAGGACAACTTATTGAAATTATAGATAAGTTCATTGAATCCCCGAAACTTGAAACTAAATTACCTTTGTTTTATGGCAGAGGGAAATTAAAGAATATTCTTATAGCACTCAACCTGCAGAAAATAACAAATCATATAGGTAGTTTTATCAAGAGTTCCAGTAGCGAGGCGCCCACTGTTGTTCTTGATCCGGTGAGGCCAAAAAGAAGCACGGCTACTGCAATGACATGGTACACAAGCAAGCCCAGTATGCCGGTGAAAAAGAGCCAGATAAGTCATATTGTAATTGAAAGTGGATGGGAGAAGATAGGGCTTGAATTTGAAAGGAACAGGATTCCAGAATTGATTTCATGGGTAAAAAATGACCATCTTGGATTTGAAATATTTTATTTATGGCAAGGACAAACACATACTTATTATCCTGATTTTATTATTAAATTTGGAAATAATCGATATTTAATTCTAGAAGTTAAAGGTCAAAAAACTGATCAGGATAAAGCCAAATGGCAGGCAGCTCAGGAGTGGATAAGGGCAGTCAATATGAATGGTAATTTCGGAACATGGGAATTCAAAGCATTAAAAGACCCAAAAGATTTATTTGAAGAGGTGAAGTAAGTAAATATTTAATTAAGAAGTAGATAAATCCTATGAAGAAAAAATATATCAGTGAAGAGCAGGAATGGTTGAGCCTGACACCAGTACAAAGAATAAAAGAATCAGGTAAATTATGGGAATTATATCTATCCTTAGGAGGTAGTCTTGACCCCGACCCCGATCCCCAAAGTCCTTTTTACTTTCCAGAAGTTCGGAGTAAAAAGTCTTCTAATAGGCGGACAGGCGTGCATTATTTACGGCGCCGCAGAATTTAGCAAAGATTCAGATTTTGTTGTCTTTTGTGATACAGAAAACCTTGCTAAACTTAAAAAAGTACTCCGCTTACTCAAGGCAAAAAATATCTATGTGCCACCGCTAAAGAAAGAATTTCTTGAGATAGGTCACGCCTGCCATTTCAGGTGTTATGCAGAACCTGTAAAAAATCTGAGGGTTGATATCATTGGAAAACTTAGGGGCTGTGATGATTTTGAAAATTTATGGGAGAGGAGGGTCACAATAAAACCTTCCCAGAATAAGATAATTGAAATCATTGGATTAGAAGACCTGGTGCAGAGTAAAAAGACACAGAGAGATAAAGATTGGTTGATGCTTAATCGGTTGGTTGAAAACGATATGGTTTCAACACCCAAACCCTCTTTGAAAAAAATCAAATGGTGGTTATGCGAATGTCGTAATAGTAACAGGTTGATTAACCTGGTTAATGAAAATAAAGATTTAGCAAAAGAATGCACTGCAAAAAGGCCACTTTTGAAGATGGCATTGAAAAAAGATATTAAGCAACTGGAAAAATTACTACATAAAGAAGAATTATCAGAAAGAGAAAAAGATAAAGAATACTGGCATCCACTTAGAGAAGAACTTGAAATATTAAGACACAAGCGGAGGAAAGCATGAGAGAAAAAGTTGAAGAGGCATTAAAGGGAATAAGACCAATGCTCCAGGCTGATGGCGGGGACGTAGAGTTGATTGAAGTTACCGATGACGGAATAGTCAAAGTAAAACTCACCGGTGCCTGCGGCGGATGTCCGATGGCACAGATGACGTTACAAGCCGGTATCGGAAGAGTACTGAAACAGAGAGTTCCGGAAGTAAAAGAAGTTGTTTCTGTATGAAGATATTAGGTATAGCGGGCAGTTGTCGTAAAGACGGCAACACCGACATATTGTTGAAAAAATGTTTAGAAGGAGCAATGTCCTGCGGGGCCAGTGTTGAAACAATATTTGTCAGAGATTTAAAAATTTTGCCATGCAGGGAGTGTCATTCCTGCAGTAAGACAGGTAAGTGCGTCCTGCAGGACGACATGCAGAAAATATATCCAAAATTTGCAGAAGCAGACTGCATAATAGTTTCCTCTCCGATATTCTTCTACAATTTACCATCTAATTTGAAGGCATTGATTGACCGATGTCAGTGTATGTGGGCAAGAAAGTATGTATTAAAGCGACCCTTGTTGCCACAAAAAGAAAGAAAAGGCGTTTTTATTTCAGCAGGAGGAACAAAGGGTGAGAAACTTTTTGACTGTGCGAAGTTAGCAGTTAAATATTTCTTTGATGCAAAATTGATGTTGCCTACCATAAAGATTTGTTTATAAGAAGCATAGACGAAAAAGGCGCAATAAACAGCCATCCCGATAAATTAGAAGAAGCATCCAGTCTTGGAAAACATCTTACGACACTATAGAAATGAAAGAAAAAGCTAAATTAAAAAAATCAGAAGCCGAATATAATCGCATGGAAAAACAAAAGAAACTAACGATTCAATTGATGGAGCTACTTAATAAATCGGACGAGAAAACCGATGTAATTCGTGAAATCCTTATCCTGATAAAGAAATTTACAGGTTTTGAAGCTGTCGGTGTTCGTTTAAAAGGAAACGAGGACTTTCCATATTACGAAACAAAAGGATTCCCGGCAAAATTTGTGGAAGCCGAAAGGACATATTCACCCCTGAGTTGATAAACTTTTTTGAAGAAATTGGAGCCGGTATAGGAGTAAGTTTTGTGCGTAAAAAGATGGAAGAAGAATTGAGATTGAAGAAAGAGGAAATTGAAAAGTGGAACAGGGAACTACAGAAGAGAGTAGAAGAGGGTATAAGGAAGCAATAGACGTAGGTCTGGTGGCAGAAATAGAATCTATTCTATATTATCTGGAAATGAGGAATTTTGTGCCTGATAACGAGAAAAGTATTATTGATAAAATTATTGAAGAAGAACGCGGTCACTATACTAAACTTTCAGAAATTAAAAAGATTGTTTAAAAGAGACAATAATCTATGCCGTTTATTTATAGTCTGATTGCAACTTTTATAGTGAGTTTGGTGTCTTTTATAGGCGTGGTGAGTCTTGCAATAAACGATAAAATTCTGAAGAAAATACTGGTGTTGATGATAGGTTTTGCTGCGGGTAGCCTGATAGGCGGAGCATTCCTGCACCTGTTGCCGGAAGCCCTTGAAAATAGCAGTAGCCGGACAGTATTCAGCTACACTATTTTAGGGTTCTGTTTCTTTTTTATTTCAGAGAGATATTTCTACTGGAGACACTGCCATGAGGATGTATGCGAAGTACATGCCTTTACTTATTTAAACTTGGTGGGTGACGGTATCCACAATTTTGGCGATGGTATGATTATTTCCGTAGCTTTTTTAACTGACTTTAAGTTGGGGCTAGTTGCTACATTAGCCATATTGTTCCATGAGATACCCCAGGAACTGGGTGATTTCAGCATACTTATCTATGGCGGTTTTAGTAAATATAAAGCACTGTTTTTTAATTTTTTATGTTCCCTGACCGCCGTGCTGGGTGCAGTGATAGGCTATAAATTGGCCGGGATGGTAGAAAATTTTTCTGTATTCATACTCCCGTTTTCCGCAGGAGGATTTATCTATATTGCCGCCTCGGATTTAATACCGGAACTCCATAAACAGAAGGATGTAAAAAGAGCGAATTTATCAGTAGTTACTTTTTTAATCGGATTGATATTTATGTGGATTATGACCGGGATAGGTGAACTGGCGCATGGACACTAAAGAATGCTGTTCCTGCCGACCTGCTAAGACAGAGTGGTACAAAAACAAGGTTTTTATTGTTACATTTATAATTCTGGTTCTGTGCGGTTTGTCTTATTTTGTCCGGTTTCTGGTACCTTTCAGAGAATCTTTCTGGATGTACTTTAAGACTATCTGGTGGGCGGTACTTATCGGATTATTTTTAGGCGGTATGATTGAGCATTTTGTCCCCCGTGAATATATATCCAAAATGCTCGCCAAGCCGAAAAAACGCACGATTTTCTATTCGGTTATTCTTGGATTTTTTATGAGTGCCTGCTGTCACGGCATACTGGCTCTTTCAATAGAACTTTACAAGAAAGGCGCCTCCATCCCGGCAGTAATAAGTTTTTTGCTTGCCAGCCCCTGGGCAAATCTCCCGCTCACGATAATGATGTTAGGTTTCTTTGGCTTAAAAGTTTTTTACATAATATTTTCAGCCATAGTTGTTGCAATTATTACCGGACTTATATTTCAATTTCTTGAAAGAAAGAACTTGATTGAAAAAAACAAAAATATTGTTAGTGTAGATGAAAATTTCTCAATATTAGCGGATATAAAAAGAAGGACAGGAGAATACAAGTTCAGTTTGAAACAGATTCAGTATGATATTAAGGGAATAGTTGAAGGTTCCGTATCCCTCGGTAATATGGTTCTGTGGTGGATTCTTATTGGTATGGGTATGGCAAGTTTAGCGGGTGCATACATACCACAGCACATATTTCATCAGTATATGGGACCGACAGCGGTAGGTCTTTTAGTAACTTTGTTTCTCGCTACTATAATGGAAATATGTTCAGAAGGGGCTGCACCACTTGCATTTGAGATTTACAGGCAGACAGGCGCTTTAGGTAACAGTTTTGTTTTCCTTATGGCAGGAGTCGTTACTGATTATACGGAAATAGGACTTATCTGGACAAACATCGGCAGGAAAACAGCAATATGGTTACCGATAATAACTGTTCCGCAGGTAATCATTTTAGGTATTTTAGCAAATATTCTTTTTTAGAAAATAGGGACACATCCCATTTAAGATAATTTAATGGATAATTCATTTGTAAAATTAATTAAGCGTTTGAGGACACCTTATAAGTATCCAAAGATTGTTTTATCACCTTCATTTAAGCAGAGGGAATACGATAGTCATGCCGTTGATGGTCCGTTCGTGTTTGAATATGAAGGATGCTTTTATATGACCCACATAGGCTGGGATTCGATTGGATATAGAACAGGGCTAGCCTCATCAAATGACCTTATTCACTGGAAAAAAGAAGGTATTATTATAGATCGTGGACCTAAAGGGTCAACAACTGAATTTAATATTGCTCTGACTTGGATAGTTCGTGATAACAATTTATTTGGGAACGGTCAACTGAAAAAGATAAATGGACGTTTTCTAGGGACTTATCACTCATATCCAAATCCAGGTTATGAAAGTGGACCTGCCTCAATCGGGTTATGCTGGAGCGATGATATTCGATGCTGGGAATTGGAAGACCCCCTTCTTTATTCTTCTGATGGGGCTGATTGGGAAATCGGTGGGTTATACAAATCTTGCTTGATTGAAAACAATGGAATTTTCTATATGTTCTATAATGCCAAAAATAAAACAGAATGGCCATGGATTGAACAAATAGGAGTCGTAGTATCTAAAGATCTTAAAAAATGGACACGTGTTAAGGAAAATCCTGTGCTAACCGTTGGTCCACCAGGTTCTTTTGATGATATTTTTGCCAGTGATCCGTGCGTCTGTAAAAGTGATGAAATTTGGATTATGTTTTATTTTGGAAATTCTAGTGATGGGCACGCCCGCGATAGCGTGGCTTTTTCAAAAGACCTAATTCATTGGGAAAAATCAAACGAAATTCTTGTGAATGTTGGTTCAGAAGGCTCAATTGACTCTAAATACGCTCATAAACCAGCAGTGTTTTTTAGAGATAAGAAGTTGTATCATTTTTACTGTGCAGTTTCCAAAACAAATAACAAAAAAATTGGAGATATAGAACATAATGAAATTAGAGGTATCACTGTTTCGACTTCAAAGAGTATTTAATTAAAAAGTATAGGATGAACTGTTATGAAAACAAATAAGGCGTTGTTGATAGTGGATGTACAGAATGATTTTTGTCCGGGAGGAGCGCTGGCTGTGCCGGATGGCGATAAAATAGTTCCGGTACTGAATAAATACATAAGGTTTTTCTCAAAAAATAAGTTGCCTATATTTGCTTCAAGGGACTGGCACCCGAAAGAGACAAATCATTTTAAGCAATACGGCGGGCTCTGGCCGGAACACTGCGTACATCATACGTATGGCGCCAGGTTTTATCACGGGTTGGAACTACCCGGAGAGACGATAATATTGTCCAAGGGTACACATCCCGGGCAGGACGCATATTCTGTTTTTGAATCCGCTGATTCCAACGGAGTTCATTTCTCTAAACTGCTTAAGAAACTTGATATAAATGAACTTTATATTGGCGGTCTTGCTACAGATTACTGCGTAAAATCGTCAGTCCTTGATGCACTGAAATTTGGATTTAAAGTCAAATTGTTAATGGATGCAATTAAAGGAGTAAATATAAAACCGGATGATTCTGAAAAAACTATAAAAGAGATGGTCGCTAAAGGTGTAAAGAAGACAACGCTCAGAGAGTTATAGATATGGCAGAGAAAAATTATGGTTGTGACCATATAGGAGTATTTACGAATAATCCCGGCGGACTCATAAAATTCTATACAGATAAATTGGGATTCACTAAAGAAAAGGAAGATGCGTTGTCAAAGTCCACAATGGAAGCTATTTTTAATTTTCCGTATGATTGCAATTTGGTAAGATTAGGACTGGGCAATGTTAAGATTGAAATATTCGCTCCGGTTTCTGTTATGGAAAATAAGATAGATAATATTTTCGGATATAACCACTGGGGTTTTGTTGTGCCTGATAGAAATAAATTTTTAGATGAACTTAAGAACAGTGGAGTCGATATTATTGAAGTTAAAAGAGACGGCCGCTCGGTATATTTTATTAAAGACCCCGATGGAAACAGAATAGAAATCAGAGAGTAAAAGTATCGGGACGGTTCTGATACTTTTTATCAGGTTTAATTTGGTGAATGAATATGGATATTGACCGTATAAGAAAAATCTTAAAAAATAAAGAAACATTGCATGTTGAGTTTAAAGAATCTATTGAAGATGTACCGAAATCTCTATATGAGACTATTTGTGCATTTTTAAATAGGGAAGGCGGAGATATATTTCTTGGCGTAGATAATAAAGGCAGAATAAAAGGGTTAGATAATCACGGCATAAAAAAAATTATGGCTGATGTAGTATCAACTACAAATAATGCTGAAAAGTTAAATCCTCCTTTTCTACTTTTCCCAAAACAGATAGAGTTTAAAGGGAAAAACATTCTCCAAATCCAAGTGCCGGAAAGTTCAAGGGTTCATACCTTAAATGGAATAGTATATGACAGAAGTGCCGATGGCGATTTTAAGGTTAAACGCCCGGAACAGATTGCATCTATTTCAAACAGAAAAAGTGGATATTATTCTGAATCCAGAGTTTATCCTTACCTGACCATTAACGATTTTGACAAGACCACCCTGAGAAAAACCAGGAATCTAATCAGCAGTCATATGTCGGAACATCCCTGGTTAGGTTTTGATACAAAAGGGATGCTCTTAAAAGCAGGTCTTTATCAAAAAGATTTTTTAACAGGGGAAAGCGGATATACTCTTGCGGCAGTTCTTTTGTTTGGAAAAGAAGAATCAATCCAGGGGATTATTCCCCATTACAAAATTGATGCATTAGTTAAAAAGAAGAATACAGACCGATATGATGACCGGGTTGATATACGGGTAAATCTTATAGAAGCTTATAGAATATTGATGTCATTCATAGAAAAACATTTGCCCGACCCATTTTATCTTGAAGGAGTGATAAGAATCAGTTTAAGAGAAAAAATATTCAGAGAGATAGTAGCCAATCTTCTTATACACCGAGAATATACCATTGCTTTACCTTCCAGATTGGTTATATATTCTGACAGAGTAGAAGTGACAAATCCTTGTATTCCGCATAAAAAAGGAGTATTGACTCTTAAAAACTGCACGCCATTTCAAAAAAATCCTTTGGTTTCAAAATTTTTCACACAACTCGGATTGGTAGAAGAGATTGGTTCAGGTATAATAAATGTGAATAAATATCTCCCGTTATATTCTCCTAATGGTAAAGCAGAATTTATTGAAGATAATATTTTTAAGACAATAATTGGATTGCCTGAATTGTTTCAAACAGTTACCCCGCAAGTCACCCCGCAAGCTACCCCGCAAGATGTTTTAGAGATGAGAAATAAAAAAATTATTGAATTTTGTAAAATTCCACGGAAGAGGGAGGAAATACAAATACATATAGGTATAAAAGATAGAGAATATTTCAGAAATGAAATAATGATACCACTTCTGAAGGCCGGGAGGATTAAGTTGACAATCCCGGAAAAGCCAAACAGTCCAAAACAAAAATATCAATCTGTTATGGAATAACAGGGGCAGACGTTAATGCTTGCTTGCTCAAAATGCCAGACGCTGTCTGGCAAATTTGCATATGAATCAGGAAAGGTAAGGGAATATGGTTAAATGGAAGAAAGGGAAGAGACTGCCGCCGGAAACATTTGATATACCGGTTAAAAAAATCAAAAGCGGTTGGTATAGCGACAAATATTTTGTCAGAACAAGAGAGATTCTCAAGGAAGATAAAAAACACAGTTATGTCCTGATGCAGGTGTTTACGAGAAAATCAGGTATTGTATGCGGGCTTGACGAGGCAATAGCAATATTGAAACTTTGTGCTGACAGACCGGATGAGCTCAAGATAAAAGCATTGCATGACGGCGATAAGATAAAACCAATGGAAACTGTAATGATAATTGAAGGTGATTACAGCACATTTGCCCATCTGGAGACAGTATATCTCGGTGTTATAGCCAGGCCGACAGCTGTCGCTACTGCAGTTGACAGGGTGGTAAAAGCTGCCAGGGGCAGACAGGTACTGTTTTTCCCTGCAAGGTTTGACCATTACAGGGTTCAGACGACTGATGGATATGCTGCGTTCATATCAGGTGCACTTGGTGTTTCAACGGATGCACAGGGACTATGGTGGGGAGAGAAAGGCTTGGGCACAGTGCCGCATGGTCTCATAGCTGCTTATAATAGAGATACTTTAAGAGCATCAATTGCATTTGACGAATATATGCCAGAGGATATCCAGAGAATAGTCCTTGTTGATTTTGAAAATGACTGCGTTGAGACATCACTCAAAGTTGCAAGGGTTATGGGCAGGAGACTCTGGGGTGTCAGGCTTGATACAGCAGAAAATTTGAGGGATAAATCAGTCAAGGGTAAAAATTCTTATGGAGTCTGTCCGGAACTTGTTTTTAAGACAAGAAAAGCACTGGATAGAGAAGGATTTAATTATGTAAACATAATAGTTTCCAGCGGATTTGACGAGGAGAAGATAAAACATTTTATAAAACTTAAAGTACCTTTTGATGCGGTAGGCGTGGGAGAATCTCTTTTTAAGGAGAAGATTAATTTCACCGCAGATATAGTTATGGTGGATGGCAGACCGTGTGCCAAGGTCGGGAGAAAATATAACCCGAACCCGCGGCTGAAATTGGTGAGGTGAAAAAATGAACAAAATCTATTTAGACCATATTGCGGGTACACCGGTAGATTCGGATGTTGTTGAAACAATGCTGCCGTACTTGAAAGAGATATTCGGTAACCCGCAGAGCCTTCATGATTTTGGCGATGAAGCCAAAAGTGCGATTGATGAAGCACGGCAGAAAGTTGCCGGACTCATAAATTCTAAACCTGAAGAAATTTATTTTACTTCCAGCGGCACTGAATCAAATAATTTTGCAATAAAAGGTCTGGCACTTGCCAATCAGAAAAAAGGCGACCATATAATAATTTCAGCGATAGAACATCAGTCTGTTATGTATTCGGCAAAGAGTCTGGAAAAATCAGGGTTCAAAATTACTTATGTGCCGGTTGATAAATTTGGGCTGGTCAACCCTGACGACGTTTCAAAAAACATTACTAAAGAGACAATCCTTGTATCAGTTATATACGCCAGCAGTGAAGTCGGCACCATCCAGCCGGTTAAAGATATATCAAAGATTGTCAGAGAAAAAGGTATTGTATTTCATACGGATGCCGTAGCTGCTGCGGGGAATATGCCCGTGGACGTAATTGATTCAGGGATTGATTCGTTGAGTCTTGCAGCAAACCAGTTCTATGGTCCTAAGGGCGTGGCGGCGTTGTTTATCAGAAAAGGCGTGAGAATAATTCCTTTTATGGATGGCGGAATACAGGAGGAAGGACGTCGGGCGGGTACAGAAAATGTCCCCGGTATTGTTGGCATGGGCAAGGCAGCAGAAATATCTAAACAGGAAATGTCAAAACGGAACGAATGTTTATCAAAACTTAGAGATAAACTCATAAAAGAATTGCCCCAAAAGATTGAAAATGCATATCTTACAGGACATACGGATAAAAGGTTACCGCACCATGCAAGTTTTTGTATAGAGTTTATTGAAGGTGAATCAATGCTTTTAAACCTGAGTATGGAAGGGATAGCGGTTTCCAGCGGTTCCGCCTGCACTTCAAAGGCGCTTAAATCGTCACATGTTCTCGCTGCCATGAATATACCCGCTGCTCTGGCACAGGGCTCAATTGTATTCAGTTTTGGGATGTCAAATAAAACAGAAGATATTGATTTTGTCTTGAAAGTTTTTCCGCCGATAGTGGAGAAATTGCGCAAGATGTCGCCATTATATAAAAAACATTTGGACAGCAAATTGTAGCTGCAAAGCGTACAGACTGTGTCGCAATCCCATTGGAATCCCGAACTTGTTCGGGGGGAGTTGCTCAAGTTTGTGTTCGGGTAGTACTATCAAGTTTTGTCATGTTTTGATTTATTTTGTTATTTTTTAGCCCCAATAAATTCGATAATCCTGCGGACAAGTTGGGTAATCCGGTTGCGACACAGTCTGGTAACTTTGCCAAGCAGGAGGTAAAAAAATGGCAAATAGCAGGAAACAGACAGATACAAAAAGTCTTGTGGCAAAAACAATCAGATTAATTGATTTAGCAAATTACCAGAAAGGCTCTGTTGTAAGCCGGACAATAGTTGATAAAAAAACAGGGACTGTAACATTTTTTGCTTTTGATGAAGGACAGGGATTGAGTGAACATACAGCACCCTATAATGCATTGATTTATCTTATAGACGGCGAGGCAGAAATAATTATTTCCGGGACACCGTTTTATCTCAAAGAAGGAGAGATGATTATAATGCCGGCTAATAAGCCGCATTCTTTGAGAGCAGTAAAGAAATTCAAGATGATTTTAACTATGATTAGGGGGAAGTAAAAATGTACAGTAAGAAGGTAATGGAACATTTCTCAAACCCGCGTAATGTGGGGACAATAGAAAATGCTGACGGTATAGGAGAAGTCGGTAACCCGGTATGCGGTGATATGATGACTTTTTACATAAAAGTCAAAGATAATGTTCTGGAAGATGTAAAATTCCAGACTTTCGGTTGCGGTGCTGCAATAGCTGTCTCAAGTATGGTCAGTGAAATGGCTAAAGGTAAGACACTGGACGAGGTAATGAGGATTACCAACAAAGATGTAGCGAATGAATTGGAAGGACTGCCCACAAATAAACTGCATTGTTCAAATCTGGGAGCAGACGCTTTGCATAAGGCAATAGAAAACTATAGGGCGAAAAAGAAAGTTGAGAGCAAGGGGACAGAGAATGAGAATAAAGCAGGAGGAGTATGCAAGTGTCCGTACTGTAATGTAGAATTGAAAGACTGCCAGGATTTACATATTGAGAAATGTAAAATAGAGCATAAGCAGGAGATAAAATGAGTGATAAAACAACAATTATTGTTTTCAGCAGTGATTTAGATAAGGTGTTGGCCGCATTCAATATCGCTACCGGTTCGGCTGCCATGAATATGGAAGTGTCAATGTTTTTTACTTTCTGGGGATTAAACGTCGTCAGAAAAGAAAAATCCTCAAAGAAATCCACTAACTGGATGAAGAGGATGTTAGGCTTATTGAACCGCGGCGGGGCTGATAGACTGAAACTATCTAAGTTCCATATGCTTGGTGTCGGTAGCGGTATGATGAAAAAACTTATGAAAGGCTCCAAAATGCCTTCGGTGAAAGAGTTGATTACTCTTGCCAAAGAACTCGGCGTGAAATTTATTGCCTGTAATACGACAATGGGAATAATGGGCATAAGTAAGGAAGACTTGATTCCTGAAGTTGATAAGATAGCGGGTGTTGCCACATATCTGGCTGAGGCAAAAGAGAGTAAAGTAAATTTGTTTATATGAGGTGAGAGTGAGGTATAAATAATGAATAAGGATTTTAGTCTGGATTGTTACGGCTTACTTTGTCCGATGCCTATCATAAAACTGGCACAGAAAATCAAGGGACTCAAAGTCGGGCAGGTTCTGGAAATAATATCCACTGACGAGGGAATGAAGGAAGACGCTCCTGCCTGGTGCAGGACTACAGGCAACGAATTTTTAGGTATAGAAGAAAACGACGGGCAGTACAGGGTATATATAAGGAAATTAAAATGACTGAGATAAAAACTGTAAACTGTGATATCAGTATAAGGATTGGAGGTGAAGCCGGGCAGGGGATGAAGGTCATAAGCAGTCTTCTCGGTAAAGTCTTTATCCGCAAAGGGTTATGGGTATTTATTAATCAGGACATAATGTCACGTATCAGAGGAGGACATAATTTTACCCAGATACGTGTCAGTGACAAGCAGGTAAATGCTCTTTCTTCTAATGTGGATATACTCGTATGTCTGGATAAAAACACGCTGGATATGTATAAAAATGAAATTGAAGGTATTATAATCTACGACAGTGGAAAGGTGAAAGAAAACATCCCTTCGGGGAATAAGTTCCTACCGATACCTCTTGAAAAAATGGCAAAGGAAATCGGGAAGAATTCCAAAATGGCAAACACCATCGCCTCAGGGGCCATACTGGCTTTACTCGGATTATCCCCGGATGTTTTATTTGAATTGCTGGATGAAATTTTTGCAAGAAAAGGCAGTGAAGTCATAGAAGCCAATAAGAACTGTGCACGGGCAGGATATGATTATGTAAAAGAAAATTATAAAGGCGATATCCTCTGTAAAATAAATATTGATTCAGGTAATGCAGGTAAAATGAAAAAGATGATTGTTACCGGCTGTGAATCAATCGCTTTAGGAGCAATCGCTTCCGATATAAGATTCTATTCAGGCTATCCTATGTCACCTTCAACGCCGATAATGGAATACCTGGCATCCAAACAGAAAGAATACGGACTTATAGTTGAACAGTCAGAGGATGAAATATCAGCAATCAACATGGTTTTAGGTGCATATTTCTGCGGAGCAAGATCTATGACAGCAACGTCTGGCGGGGGACTGGCTCTTATGGTGGAGGGGATAAGTCTTGCAGGTATGACAGAAACACCTGCAGTTATTGTAGACGGGCAGCGTCCGGCGCCTGCCACGGGTTTTCCTACACGCACCGAACAGGGAGATTTACTTTTTGTGGCACATGCCGGGCACGGAGAGTTCCCGCGAGTAATTCTTGCTCCTTCTACTGCGGAAGAAGCTTTCTATCTGACAAACAAGGCTTTTTACCTGGCTGAAAAATTTCAGATTCCCGTTTTTATACTTGTTGACCAGTATTTAAATGAATCATCGTGGACTGTAGAAAAATTTAATATGGAAAACATTCATTCTAATTTCAGCGGCATTATTTCTCCCGATATCCTGGAGAAAATTCCCCAATATGCCTATCGCAGATACGAAATAACGGATACAGGGGTTTCTCCGAGAATAATACCCGGCACGGCCGGGCAGGTTGTTTATGCCGACAGTGATGAGCATACTGTTGAAGGACACATAACCGAAAGCGCTGGAATAAGGCGGGCGATGGTAGAAAAAAGGCTAAGAAAATCTTCAGGTATCCTTGAAGAGATGTCCATGCCAAAAGTCTATCCTGACGAAAAGGCAGAAGTTTATCTTGTAAGCTGGGGTTCAAATTTCGGAATAGTTGAAGAAGCAGTAAGTTTACTCAGGCAGAAAGGCATTAGTATCGGGTATATTCATTTCAGCGAGGTATATCCGCTAAAGAAAGATATAATTCCTTCTGAAATATTAGAAAATGCCGGACTTATAGGAGTGGAAAACAACGCTACAGGACAGTTTGCCAAACTTCTCAAAATGGAAACAGGAATATCAATAAAAGATAAGATTCTTAAGTATGACGGCAGACCTTTCAGTCCGCAGGAGTTAGTAAATAGAACTGAACAGATATTGAGGTAATTTTGTATGGTAGAACTTTCTGATTATAAAAGCAGTGACCCGATAACGTGGTGTCCTGGTTGCGGTGACTTTTTTATTCTTGATGCTCTGAAGCAGGCATTAGTTGAACTCAATTTAAAACCGGAAAATATTCTGCTGGTGTCAGGAATAGGTCAGGCTTCCCCTACTTCCGACGAAAATATGTCCACAGGCACGACTCCCAAGGGTGTTTTTATACCGCCGGAAAAACCGCTTGTCCTGGCAGTAGCGAGTGACTGCAGTCTTGTTGCACGGGGCTATGCAGGAGATAAAACTCACCTTACATATTTAATAAAAGAAGCAATCAAAAACAAGGGATTTTCCCTGGTGGATATTCTTCAGCCCTGTGTAAGTTTCAACAAAATAAATACTTACAAATGGTATAAGGACAGGGTATATAAGGTGGAAGATGGAATTTATGACCCCTACAATAAAACGGATGCGTTCAATAAAGTACTGGAGTGGGGCGAGAAAATACCAATAGGGATAATTTACAGGAGCCTTCGGAAATCTTACGAAGAAATAACCGGTCTGGAAGGAGAAAAACCCTTGATTGAGCGGGATTCAAATAAAAACAAAATGGAACAACTCTATAAAGATTTTTATTAATAAGGATATGGCTTATATGAGAACTCTTCAGGGAATGGCGTCTTCGTCTGGCTTTGCAGTCGGGATAACCTGTGTTTATTCAGATGAATACGAAGAGAGCGTTGTCTCTCACTATAATATTTCCGAGGAACAGGTATCCAACGAGATAGCCCGCCTGAAAGAAGGTTTTGAAAAAGCAAAAAGTTTGATGCAGGATATTATAAAAGTTTCGGAGAAATTCTCTGACAAAAAAGTAAAGGAGATATTTAACACACATCTTATGATTTTGAATGACCCCGAACTGTTTGAGAAGATGTCGGGGTTGATAAAAGAAAAGAAAATTAATGCCGAGCACGCTGTTGCCGATGTTTTTGAAGAATACATAAACATGTATAAAACGAAAGATGTGCACTTTAGAGAATTGGTGCACGATTTTATAGATTTAAGAAGCAGAGTGTTGACATCTCTGGGTGGAGCGGCAGGGCATTTTGAATGTCCCGTGGGTGAGAGACAGCCAGTTATTGTGGCATCAAAAAGATTGACTCCTCATATGGTTTTAAATATTCCCAGGGAGGATGTCCTTGCATTTGTTACCGAGGAAGGCGGTTACACCACCCATTCGGCAATTCTCGCCCGTTCTTTTGGTATACCGGTTATATTCGGTATAAATGTAAAGGAAAACTTAAAATGCACGGACAGGGTGATAGTTGACGGATTCTCAGGAAAGGTGATAGTGTTACCGGACGAGGAGACAGAAAAATATTATTTAAAGAAGATAGAGAAATATAATAAGAGAAAGGTTTTTTGCGACACTAAAAGAGACATATCTCCGCAGACAAAGAGTCATATAAGAGTCAAATTAAAATTTAATATAAGTGCTCCGAATGAGCTGGAAATAATAAAAAATTTCAGGCACGATGGTATAGGGCTATTAAGGACCGAATTTCTTTTCCTAGAGAAAGAAAAACCGCCTTCAGAAGATGAACAGTTTGATATGTATAAATTATTCCTGGAAGGAACAGCGGGGAAACCTGTTGTGGTCAGGTTGCTGGATATAGGCGCAGACAAATTGCCGTTGTATTTTAAACTCCCGCCGCAGACAAACCCTGATTTGGAAATAAAAGGTGCAAGGGCGGTTGAAGGTTTTTATGATATATATCTGGCACAGGCAAAAGCTTTATTGAGAGCAGCAAAACACGGTGACCTGAGAATCCTCTACCCGATGGTTTCAGATACAAGCGATGTGTTTACATTTAAAAAACTTTTTTCTGATGCAAAAAAAATCTTAAGAGCGGAAAAGAAAACATTCAATGACAAAATAACATACGGTATAATGATAGAAACACCTTCTGCAGCGTTAATGGCGGATAAACTTTTAAAAGATGTGGGTTTTGCAAATATAGGTTCAAACGACCTTCTGCAGTATACTCTTGCGGCATCAAGAGGTAATCCGCTGGTAGAAAAAAGATACCATATTTTACATCCGTCTATGGTAAAATTGTTTGAAATGATTGTCAGGGCAGGAAGGATCCATAAAAAAGAAATCTGCCTCTGCGGGGAAGTGGGTTCAATTGAAGAATTCTATCCGTTGTTTTTAAAGATAGGCTTAAGGAGTTTCAGCGTTGCACCTGCAAGATTCCCGTATATAAAATGCGACCTCCTGCATATCGGTATTGCAAAGAAATCAAACATGTTAAAAAAATTCTATTCTGCAGAGTCAAAACACGCTCTGGATAAACTATTCAAAAGAAAGTATGATTTTATAAAACGAGGAGGTAAAAATGAAGCCGATTAAATTAGTGGAAAATGTTTACTGGGTGGGAGCAGTTGACTGGAGCGTAAGGAAATTTCACGGACATACTTACACGACAGCAAGAGGGACAACCTATAATGCATACCTGATTGTGGATGACAAAGTCACGCTGGTGGATACTGTTTACGGACCTTTTGGAAACGAACTGGTTGAGAGAATAAGCGAGATAGTGTCTCCGGAAAAAATAGATTATGTTATTGCCAACCACATGGAGACAGACCATTCGGGTGCGCTCCCGCAGATAATGAAGCTCTGCCCGAAGGCAAAAATATACTGCACGCAGAAATGCAAAGAGGGGTTATATAAGAATTACTACGGTAACTGGGATTTTCAGGTTGTGAAGACCGGAGATAAACTGAAATTAGGCAAAAAGACTTTAACTTTTATTGAATCTCCGATGTTGCACTGGCCCGACAGTATGTTCAGTTATTTAATTGAGGATGCATTGGTTTTGCCAAATGATGCCTTTGGCCAGCACTATGCTTCAGACAAGAGGTTTAACGATGAAGTAGATGTATCTGAAGTAATGCAGGAGGCAGTAAAATATTATGCGAACATACTCTGGCCATTTAGTTCGTTAGTGGTTAAAAAAATAGAAGAAATTCAGAAGTTGAACATCCCGATAAAAATAATTGCCCCGAGTCACGGGATAATATGGCGTAAAGACCCCACAAAAATAGTAAATGCATATTTATCCTGGGCAAAGAATGAAACAAAACCCAAAGTCGTGGTTGTATATGAAACAATGTGGAAATCAACGGAGAAAATGGCAAGAAAAATTGTTGAGGGGATAGTGGATTCAGGGGTTGAAGTAAAACTTTACGATGTAAACGAATCCGATAAGACCGAAGTAATAGGAGAAATGCTTGACAGCAAAGGATATGTAATAGGTTCATCCACACATGATAACAGTATGCTTAACAATATTGCGGGATTTCTGGAATTCTTTAAGGGACTGAAACCGAAAAATAGAATCGGCTGCGTGTTCGGTTCCTGCGGGTGGGCAGGCGGAGCAGTCAGGGAGATTGAAGAAATTTTTAAAACTGCTGGTATAGAACTTGTCCAGACGGGATTGTCTGTTAAGTATGTTCCGGATGAAAATGAAATAAAAAAATGCTATGATTTTGGTAAGGATTTTGCAGAGAAGGTAAAATGACAGGATTATCTGGAGAATTTATGGAAAAATGGAAGTGTACAATATGCGGTTACATTTATGACCCGGCAGTAGGCGATACCGAACACGGGATAAATCCGGGAACAAAATTTGAGAATTTACCTGATGACTGGGTCTGTCCTGAATGCGGGGCACCCAAAGACCAGTTTGACCGAGTAGGTCAACCTGTCGGTTGAGAAGGTATAGGGATTTTAAAAATGATTTACAGATGAAAATAGTAATAATCGGAGCCGGGGCGGCCGGTATTTCTGCCGCAGAAACAATAAGAAAAAAGAAAAGTGACTGGGAAATAGATTTAGTCAGCGATGAGGAATTTCTTCCGTATTACAGACCACGGCTTATAGATTTACTGGCAGGTAAAGCAGAAAAGGAAGGAATATACATCCATAAAGGGGGATGGTATAAAGAAAATAATATTTTTCTGCATTTAAGTAAGAAAATCGTAGGAATTGATATAGGAAATAAAAAAGTTGTTTTTGCTGATAGTACTCAATTAGAATATGATAAATTGCTTATAGCAACAGGAAGTTATCCGAACAGTCCGCCGATTCCCGGGGTAAATACAGAAGGTGTTTTCACTGTTCGGACCATAAGAGATGTTCTGGATATAAGAGAGCAGGTTAAAAATAAGAGGTCAGCTGTGGTTATTGGTGGCGGGCTTCTTGGTTTAGAGTCAGCAAACAGTTTAAGACAGTCAGGACTGGATGTGACTGTAGTGGAACATTCTCCCTACATTCTCCATCGTCAAATTGATGAAGAAGGGTCAGTATTTCTTAAAGATTGTCTGGAAAAAATAGGTATTAGACTGCTTTCCGGATGTGATACCAAATCAATTTCAAAGGGAGATGATTCTATCGGGATTGTTATATCAGGGGCAAATGAAACAGAGTCTAGCGTCGCTGACATTATTCTGGTTTCAGCCGGTATAAAAATAGACCTTTCTCTTGTCAGGGGCAAAGGTATAAACACAAATAATGGTATAATTGTAAACGATAATCTTGAAACCAATATAAGAGGAATTTTTGCTGCAGGCGATGTATCTGAACACAGGGGTATTATTTATGGATTATGGACTACCGCATTAGAGCAGGGCAGGATAGCAGGAGAAAATATTGCTGACGGCAGTGTTGTTTACACTGGGACAACGCCTTTTACCAAACTGAAGGTCGTTGGGATTGATTTGGTTACACTCGGTGATATCAAAGATAAAGAATCAAAAGAATTCAAAATAACCGACAAGTTAAAAAACATTTATAAAAAGATATTTGTTAAAAATGGCATAGTAGTTGGTGCTATACTTCTGGGCGACACCGGCAAAATGACTCAGATACAAAAATTAATAAAAGAAAAAACGAATGTGTCCGGTCAGGAACAAAATTTATTGTCATAGGGAGAGTTTATTATGGAACTAAAAGGCAGCAAGACGGAAAAGAACCTGCTGGCATCATTTGCAGGCGAGTCACAGGCAAGAAACAGGTATACATACTTTGCAGGCGTAGCAAAGAAAGCAGGGTATGAACAGATTTCCGGTATTTTTCTTGAGACAGCAGACAACGAGAAGGAACATGCCAAAAGATTCTTTCAATTCTTACAGGGCGGTGATCTGGAAATCACTGCATCCTACCCGGCCGGTGTTATAGGCGATACAGCGGAAAACCTTAAGGCAGCGGCAGACGGAGAAAAGATTGAATGGGGGACACTATACCCTGATGCAGAGAAAACTGCCAGGAAGGAAGGTTTCACGGAAATAGCAGATATTTTTAAGGAAATTGCAGAAGTTGAAGAGCAACATGAAAAGCGATACAGAAAACTGCTTAAAAATGTTAAGGAAGGTACTGTATTTAAGAAAGATAAAGTCGTCAAATGGAAATGCAGAAACTGTGGATATGTTCACGAAGGCAAGGAAGCACCCCAGAAATGTCCTGCCTGTGCACACCCGCAGGCTTATTATGAATTATTGTGCGAAAATTATTAAAGGGTGATTGTAGTGGCGGCATTTATGACGCCTTCTCTAAATCTTTTGGTAGACCTCTACTTTCTTAAGAAAAAAGAAATCACATCACGGCTGAAAGAGTTTAAAAAAATCGGACAGCTCGGTGACAAACGACGGATTTTTGCCGAAATGTGTTTCTGTATATTGACACCGCAGTCAAAAGCAAAATCCTGCTGGTCTGCAATAGAAGGACTTTCAAAAAAAGACCTGTTATTAAAGGGACAAGAAAAAGATATCAGCCGGGTTCTCAATCTTTGCGGAGTCAGGTTTCATAACAACAAGGCAAAATATATCGTATCAGCGAGAAAAAACTTTTCTGAATTAAGAAGATATGATTACCCGATACCCGAACTCCGCAGTTGGCTTGTAAAAAACATAAAGGGTATCGGATTAAAAGAAGCGAGTCATTTTTTGAGAAATGTAGGGCTGGGAAACAGTGTTGCCATACTGGACAGACATATACTGAAAAACCTGCAGCAATATGATGTAATAAAAGAAATACCAGAATCTATGACCAGTAAAAAATATATGGAAATAGAATCAAAAATGATAAGGTTTGCCAAAAAAATAAATATACCTGTTTCGCATCTGGATTTGTTGTTCTGGAGTAAGGAGACAGGTGAAGTTTTTAAATGAATCCCGGACACAAATTTTTCTCCTGACACTTTAATCCTCTCTCTTGATGGGAGAGGGTAGGGCGAGGGTGAATCCCCGAATCAAAATTTTCATCTAAATAGGTAGGTATAGATAGTGTCGTTAAGTGACGGAATATTAGTTAAGAAATTCCTGAAAGGCGACAATTCGTCCTTTGAAGAGATTGTTAAAAGATATGAAAAGAAAATCTACAATATTGCTTATCGTATTATGAATAACCAGGAGGATGCAAGCGATGTCCTTCAGGAAACTTTTATACAGGCCTTCAGGAAACTTTCAGGTTTTAAAGGTAAATCGGAGTTTTCAACCTGGCTTTATCGTATTGTGGTAAATATATGTTTAATGAAAAAACGCAAGGGGAAACAGATGAAAGTCGTTTCTCTGGATGCACCGCTTGTGACGCAAAAAGAAGACGAACTCAGGAGAGAATTGCCGGAAGACTGGTCAAAAAGCCCGTCTGCAACTTTGGATAATAAGGAATTAAAAGAAAACATTAACAGGGCAATAAGTATGTTACCTGAAGACTATAGAACAACATTTATTTTAAGGGATATGAATGACGTGTCCACCGAAGATACGGCTAAGATATTAAATATTTCTGTGCCTGCGGTTAAGTCAAGACTGCACAGGGCACGGTTGTTTTTAAGGGAAGAACTCTCTAAATATTTTCAGGAGCATGTATAAATGATTGATTTTGACAGACTTATGTCTTTGTTGTCGGGCTACATAGATGAAGATCTGGACAGAAACATCTGTGACGAAATTAACGAACTTATAGAAGAAGATGTCTGCTGTAGATATATGTTTAATACTTTAGAAAAAACCATAGATTTATGTCACGATATAGAAATGCTGGATGTCCCGGAAGAAGTCCATATAGAATTATACAGAATTATCAAAATAGAAATATCCAAGAAGAGATAAACCCGCCATAGCGTATAATATACCTTAAAAATCAGTAACAAATTGTCATCCTGACCCCCGATAAGATCGGGGGAAGAATCTGGTTTTTTTATAAAACACTTTTACAAAAAGACTTTCAGAAAGTTTAACATTTCAAAAAAACAAAAACTTTAACATTTTAAATTATAACAAACATCACTGGTTTTTTCCTTGAATATCTTTTATATTTAATGTATAATAAATTTTGGAGGTGAAAGTTATGCCGAAACAAAATTATATAAACCGTATTGTTGTTAACCCGGAAATCTGTCATGGACAGCCATGTTTCAAGGGAACACGCATTATGGTATATCTTGTACTTGAACTTCTTGAAGCAGGAGAAACCCCCGAACAAATAATCGCTGAATATTATCCTAAACTTACAAAAGATGATATAAAAGCAGCTATCCATTACGCTACAGAATTGATAAAAAACAACGAATTCGTTCCGGTATAGGTTAAATAAATTGAAAATTCTTACTGATGAAAATATTCCAAACAAACTAATATATTTATTACGCGAAGAAGGGCATGATGTACTTGCCGCTATTGAAGAATTTCGAACAATTTCGGATAACAATTTAATAAATATTGCCAAACGAGAGAGAAGAATTTTGTTAACATTAGATAAAGATTTTGCCAACATCATAACATATCCACCTAAAGATTACTGTGGGATAATCCGCATAAGAATCCATCCCCCCTTTAATTTCCAGTATATGGCCAATCTTAAAATCCATCCTAAAAATATTGACTACTGAACAAATCAGTAAAAGTCTGATTGTAGTTGAAAAAGACGGTTACAAAATACGGAAGTAATAATTTTTTATTTCTGTTAAATGTTAACCGTTCCTAATTTTAAAGGTAATCTCCGAAACTTTTTCAGCATTTCAACATCTAAATAGTGTTAGGTAGCCCCTCACCCTACCCTCTCTCCCACGGGGACTTCCTTCGGTCGCCTCGAGGGGAGAGGATTAAGGTGAGGGTGGAGGACAGAGAGTGACAGACCAGAATCCGGAAGATAAATATCAGGCATTAGAAAAATACGGCAGGGATTTAACCCAGTTAGCACAGAGAGGTAAACTTGACCCCGTAATCGGCCGGGATGAAGAGATACGGCGTATTATACAGGTGCTTTCAAGAAGGACAAAAAATAATCCTGTTCTTATTGGTGAGCCAGGCGTGGGCAAGACCGCTATCGCAGAAGGATTAGCACGGAGGATTATTGAGAAAGATGTCCCCGATACCTTGAAGAATAAGAGGGTTATTGCTCTGGATATGGGTGCTCTTGTAGCAGGTGCAAAATATCGCGGTGAATTTGAGGATAGACTCAAGGCAGTATTAAAAGAGATTAACAATGCCGACGGGCAAATCATACTTTTTATAGATGAGTTGCATACAGTTGTAGGTGCAGGTGCGGCAGAAGGCGCGATAAATGCTTCCAATATGTTAAAACCAGCCCTGGCAAGAGGTGAACCGAGATGTATCGGTGCCACAACTCTGGACGAATACAGGAAACACATAGAAAAAGACCCTGCACTTGAAAGACGGTTCCAGCAGGTTCTTGTAGGAGAACCCAATGTTGAAGATACTATTGCCATGCTGCGTGGATTAAAGGAGCGTTACGAGGTTCACCATGGAGTAAAAATAAGAGATTCTGCGTTAGTATCAGCAAGTGTTCTGTCTAACCGCTATATTACTGACAGGTTTTTACCTGATAAGGCAATAGATTTGA
>Ga0210006_1000177_pt1 | contig 55337 bp, 61 predicted proteins | sample CryGey02umfilter_2_FD_185452 | JGI IMG/M metagenome (GOLD analysis project Ga0210006, IMG submission 185452) | Groundwater microbial communities from aquifer in Utah, USA - Crystal Geyser 4/10/14 0.2 um filter (SPAdes) (version 3) | ecosystem: Environmental > Aquatic > Deep subsurface >... | reverse complement strand
GGAAAAACATTTCTCTTGAAGAAGGAAAGAAAAAATATGCAAGTATGATGTTGAATCTAGTTTCTTTTGTGGAAGCCGGAGAGCTTGATGAATTTGTTGAAAGAGATATTGAAAAACTAAAAAGAGCGCTAATAATGGTAGGAAAATTTACTGAAAAGTTAGAGAAAGATGGCGTGTTATTGGAGATCAATGGAACAGAAGTTGTCTGGAAATGTAACAAGTGGTGGGAGAAAACATAATTCCGCCCCGAAAAAGGCGGCTCTTTTAGGCGGGCAGGCAAAAAGAAAAGGGGGTATGGGGGAGGAATTTTTGCCTTCCAGCCCTTCTTTCTTCTTTTCACCTCTCTTTCCCCATGCGCCGCCCGAAAGGGGGCGGGCGGCGCAGCCAAGAGCGTCAGGGGTTTGCAAAATTTTCATGGAGGCTAGCCTCCATGCTTCTCCTTGAAATAAGTTCTAACTTCGTCATACAGGCAGCTCCAAAGCTCTTACAAAACTTCCTTTATCTTCTCAACAATTGCACTCATACTTGAATCGGATTTTAAAAAAAAATGCTTCGCTCCAAGCCGAATAGCTGTTTTTTTATCTACTTTTTCCCCAAGATTTGAAAGCACAATAACAGGAATTTTCTTTAATTCTTCATGCTTTTGTAATTCATCCAACACTTCAAATCCATTTTTATTAGGCATGATAAGGTCCAACAAAATCACATCAGGAGGGTTAGCTTTTATTGAAGAAAGAGCTTCGTCTCAATCAAAAACAGGAGTTACAATATATCCAGCATTTCCCAAATCTCTAGTCAAATTATGAGCTTAAATAAAACGAGATTTGACAAGCGGTTAGATTTAATGTTAAGTTACCTTTAGCAAAAGACTAAAAGTCCTTTGTATCTAATATTTTAACGTAAACACTATGGTCGGAACGATCAAAAAGATTACTGACAAAGGCTTCGGCTTTATCACAGGCGAAGGTCTTGAGAAAGATTTATTCTTTCACAGTAATTCTTTAGTTGGAGTAACATTCAACGAGCTTCAGGAAGGTGACGCAGTCACTTTCGAAACAGAAGAGTCTCCAAAAGGACTTAACGCTGTTAATGTTCAACGTGCTTAAAGTTGAATGGGCACTTAAAAACGCCAATTGAAAAGCCATTACCGTAAAAAGTAGTGGCTTTTTTGTAACATCTTTCCTCATTGACATAACAGTATTTTTCATGTAGTTTAATCGTCTAAGTAATTAAATACAAAATTAGATGATCTCTCAGACAGAAACAAAAAAAGAAGAAAACGCAGTAAACCTGCCGGAAGCAAAATTTTCAGATATGAAAATAAATCCGAAAATTCTAAAGAAACTTGAAGAATTAAAATTCACAGTTCCTACACCTATTCAGCTACAAACAATTCCGGTCGGACTCGAAGGAGGCGATTTGATTGGTATTGCTCAAACAGGAACAGGTAAGACTTTGGCTTTTGGAATCCCGATTATTCAAAAAATAATGGACGAAAAACAGCTAGCTCTTATAGTGCTTCCAACTCGTGAACTTGCTTTGCAGGTTGATGAGGTTTTCCAAAAGGTTGGAAGATCTCTTGGCATAACCACTGCAGTTTTGATTGGAGGAGCGGCATTTGGCCCTCAAATGGCGGCGATTCGAAGACATCCACAAGTTATCATCGGAACACCGGGTAGAATTATCGATCACCTTGAAAAGAGACATATCAAACTTCACGCATGTAGAATCCTTGTTTTGGATGAAGCGGATAGAATGTTGGACATGGGTTTTGCTCCTCAAATAAAGGAAATTTTGAAAGAAATGGAAGCTTCGAAAGATCGCCAAACATTGCTGTTTTCAGCAACAATGCCTGACTATATTGCGGCAATTGCAACAAAATATATGAAAACACCTTTGCGCGTGGAAGTCGCTCGTGCCGGATCAGTCGCAGAAAACATCGAACAAGAAATATATTTCGTAAAAAAAGATCAGAAATTAAGATTACTTGAGAAACTTTTGCAAGAGCACACAGGCTCAGTTTTGGTTTTCTCAAGAACAAAATACGGTGCTCAAAAAATATGCAAAGAGTTGGAAATGAGTGGTTATACAGCCGCAGAAATTCACTCAAACAGATCTTTGATGCAGAGAAGACAAGCTTTGGATGGATTTAAAGCGGGAAAATATCGTGTGCTTGTAGCGACTGACATTGCATCAAGAGGAATCGACGTAACAGGAATTCAATTGATCGTAAATTTTGACCTGCCTGAAAGTCCTGAAGATTATGTACACAGAATCGGTAGAACGGGAAGAGCAGGCCAAAAAGGTCGTGCAATCTCAATCGCAACTTCAGATCAACAACACAAAATTTACCGAATCGAAATGCTTACAAAGACGAAAATGAAAGTTTTCGGAGAGGCAAAAGACCTACCAAGAGCATCACAAGGAAGATCACATCCTTCAGAACAAAGACATTTCTTCAAAAAAAGACAATTTAGACGTGGATCAGGAGGTGCAAACAGAGGAAGAGGGGGAGCACCGGGAGGAAGATAAAGAAATTTCCCAATTTCGCCATTGTTAAAATGGCGTTTTTGTGCTAAAATACACAGATAAAAATAAAAACAAAAAATGCAAATTGCAGAAGAGGCTCTAAAAAAAGTTTTAATTGAAAAAGATCTTCTAAAGGAAGAAAAAATTGAGCTTTTAAAAAAACAGGCAAAAACCGAAGGTAAAACTTTGATAGATTTGATGTTTGAAAAGGAAGTGATTTCAGATCTAGAACTTGGCAAAATTATAGCTGAAATAAACGGAGTTCCATTCATAAAGCTATCGGATATAAATATCGTGGAAACATTGTTGAAGATCGTACCTTACGCAGTAGCTTCGCATCAATTGGTCATGCCTTTCAAGGAAACTCCGGGGCAGATACATATCGCGATGTACGAGCCTGAAAACAAGGAAATGATAAACTTCCTTGAGCAAAAAACAGGACAAAAAATTGTTCCGTATTTTGCCACAAAAAAAGACATTAAAGCCTCGCTAAAAATCTACAATAGCGATATAAATAAAAAATTTAACGATCTCCTTCAAAGAGTTCTTGCTGATCCTTCAAAAATCGAATCGCTAAAAGATGCGGCCAAAATTTTGGATACCGTAATTCTTTTTGCATATCAAAATAATTCTTCAGATATTCATATCGAACCGCAAAAAACGGGACTACTCGTCAGATACAGAATCGACGGACTTTTACACACGATTACAGAGCTTCCACATGCAGTGGAAGAGCTTTTGATCGCCAGAATAAAAGTTCTCGCGGGAATGAGGACGGACGAACATAGATCTCCGCAAGACGGACGTTTTAAAATCGATTTGGACGGAAACGAAATCACACTCCGTGTATCGATTTTACCGGTTTACGAAGGAGAAAAAATCGTACTCAGATTGCTAAGTTCACAAAAACAGGAACTGAATCTCGATGTACTTGGATACACTCCAAAAAATCTTGCAATTATCAAGGCAAATATCGCAAAAACGCATGGAATGTTGCTTGTGACAGGACCGACAGGTTCAGGTAAAACAACAACACTTTATTCGATTTTAAAACTTCTAAATTCACCTGAAGTAAATATTTCAACAATCGAAGATCCGATCGAGTACAGACTCGAAGGAGTTAACCAAATTCAGGTTAATGCAAAAACAGATCTTACCTTCGCGAACGGACTTCGTTCTATTTTGAGACAAGATCCGGACATCGTGATGGTCGGAGAGATTCGTGATGAAGAAACAGCCGGCATCGCGATAAACGCGGCGTTAACGGGACATCTCGTGCTCGCAACTTTACATACGAATGATGCCGCAACAACTCTTCCACGTTTGTTGGAAATGGGCGTCGAAGGATTTTTGGTCGCGGCGACAACAAACGCAATCATCGCACAAAGGTTGGTCAGAAAAATTTGTGCGCACTGTAAAGAAGAATACAAAGTTACAAGACAAGTCCTGAAAGACATGAGTACAAGCGCAAGAATCAAATACGACATCTTGGAAGTTTTCGACAAAGTGGTGCAAGAAAATCCGGAATTGTCAGTTAAAAAAACACCGGAAGAATTTATTTTAACAAAAGGAAAAGGATGCGACCATTGTGGTCATACAGGTTTCGCAGGACGACTCGCCATAGCAGAAGCAATAGACATAACAGAAGGTGTCAAAGAATTAATTTTAAACAAAGGAAACGCAACTCAAATCGAGCAACTTGCCTACAAAGAAGGCATGATTCCGATGTTTATCGATGGAATGATAAAAGTCGTGAGAGGAACCACAACTATCGAAGAAGTACTTCGCGTAATGAGAGAATGATAATTCAACAACAATATGCCAAAATTTGAATACGTATTAACGACGAATGGAGGGAAACACGAAGACGGTGAAATCTTCGCTCAAGATAGAGAAACTGCCATAAGAAAGCTACAAACGGCGGATAAAATCATCTTGTCGTGCAATGAAATAACAAAAGGAAAACACGAATGGTTTTGGGAAAAACCAAGTCTTTCTTCAGAAGATCTTTTGATGTTTACAAAATATCTCGCGGCAATGATTACAGCGGGAATTACAATCGCAGAAGCGTTTGATATAATAATAAGCCAAACAAAAGATGCCGGATCAAAAAAGATGTTTGAAAATATCACGACGGCAATGAGAAACGGACAAACAATGTCGAAAAGCTTGGCATTATATCCGGATGTTTTTTCCGAAATTTACGTGAATATGATCGGGATTGGAGAAGAAAGCGGAACGCTTGAACAAGCCTTAACCGGTCTTGAAACCCAGCTCGAAAAAGATGCAGACCTAAGAAGTAAAATTAAGGCCGCATTTATCTATCCGATAATAATTTTAATCGTCACACTTTTGATGGCATTTGGTATCGTAATTTTTATTATGCCAAAAGTTATGAAAATTTTTACGACATTCAAAGTGGATTTACCTCTCCCAACGAGAATTTTAATTTGGGGAACAAACAATGTTTGGCTTATTCTTGCCACAACAATCGTTGCAGTGATAACAATGATTTTCTTGTTCAAATTTAAATTCATCAAGAAATTATGGAACAAACTTTCACTGCATTTTCCGATATTTGGAAATATTTTGATAAAAACTTACTTGGCAAGATTTTCGAGAACACTCCATTCTCTTTTGCAAAGTGGAATAGTAATGACGAAAGCTCTTCAAATTTCATCTGAAACAATCGGAAGCGAAACATACAAAGACATAATTATTGAATCAAAACAAAAAGTCGAACAAGGTGGTTCGCTATCAAGCAGTTTAGAATCTCATCCAAAATATTTTCCGACAATTATGGCTAAAATGTTGATGGTGGGGGAGAAAACGGGAAGTATGGAAAAAGCAGTCGGCCACTTGGCAAATTTATATGAAAAAGAAGTGGACAATATCACGAAGAATTTATCAGTCTTACTTGAACCTTTACTCCTTATTTTTATGGCGACAATAGTGGGAGGACTCGCGATTTCCATCATCATGCCGATTTATCAATTGCCTAATTTGATTTCGAAATAACATGAAAAATATTTTAAAAAAATTAGGGGGAAACGAAAAAGGATTTAGCCTGACGGAAATAACTATAGTCCTGATAATTCTTGCAATCGGATTCGGTTTTTCAGTTTTATATACGCAAACAATCCAAGTGCAATCCGACTTAAAATCAATCTCTTCAAATTTTGTAGGATTAGCCAGGACCGCACAGAGCAACGCAAACTCAGGCAAGCAAGGCGTCGGGACAGGGGTTCATTTGGACACAAAAGAATATGTGCTTTTCGAGGGCGGAGTTTACGACCCGAATGCTCCGACAAATTACACGGTGGAAATGCCTTCAACAATTGACATTCAAAATATAAATCTAAACGGAGGAGGAAGTGAGGTGATTTTTCTATCTCCAAAAGGAGAGACAAACACTCACGGGACATTCTCGTTTTTCTCTTCGCAAAACAACAAATCTATACCAATAACAATCACAAACATTGGGTCTATCCAATATTAAAAAAGCAGGAATCTCGATCGTCGAAGTGGTCCTTGCGGCCGGAATTTTCGCAATATTTTCGACTTCTATTTTCTATTTGTCCGCAGATTCTTTACAAGGTTCTGAAAAAATTGAAGAAAACAATAAAGCAATTTTATATGCACAGGAAGGAATCGAAGCGACAAGACAAATGAGAGACAAAAATTATCTATTACTTGAACCGGGAGACCACGGACTTAATCTGACAAACGACACATGGTCATTTATTCAAGCGCCGGAAGATATAGACGGCTACTATAGCAGAACAATTTTCATTAGTGACGTTTTCAGAGACGGAAATGGGAATATATCGGATTCAGGAACCTTAGATCCGGATATCAAAGAAATTACTTCCAAAATAGAATGGCTATACAGAGGCATTCTCCCAAGATCTTTTGAGTTAACGACATATCTCGCGGATTGGAGGGGAAATGACATTATCCAGACAGATTGCACGGAATTTAATAGCGGAACTCTTACGGATACGGAAACAATTTCAACTCTCGCTCCACCGGAAGATAATTGCGCTATCAAGCTTTCCATAGAAGAATCTCAAAGCGAATTTTTAGTTTCGGCGGACGTAGGAGAACATGGAAATGACGTAGTAGTCGATGGAAATTACGCATACGTCTCGACCGAAAAAACGAATGGAGGTCTTGCAGTAGTGGATATTACAAATAGACAAGCCCCAGTCGTAGTAACTGCAATCGATATTGGAGCAAAAGGTAATTCGGTCACAAAGATTGGAAATTATGTATATGTCGGCACAGGAAAGAGCTCAGGAGGATTGGCGGTAATAAACGCAACAACTCCGGCCAGCGCAACATTACTAACAACAAAAAACATTGGAGGAGAGGGGATATCGATAGCATCCAGTGGCAATTATCTGTACATGGGAATAGACGGAAGTAGTCCAAAATTTGTTGTATTAGACGTTTCAAATCCGGCATCTCCATCAATATTATCTTCTTCAAATTCTCCAGGGAATATCTACGGAATAGAAATTACAGGAGGATACGCATATGTCGGAATGGATTATGATTGGCAGGGCTTTAGAATTTACAATATTTCAAATTCCGCCTCTCCGACAGTTGTTTCAAATCTTGGATTAAACGAAGAGGTTAATGTGGTGAAAGTCCAAGGTCCTTACGCATTTTTGGGAACGGAAGCAAATTCTTTTTACGTAATAGATGTTTCAAATCCGGCATTACCGTCAGTAACAAAAAAAATAACCACAGCCGCGGAAATCCAAGGCATTACGATTCAGGGAGATTATGCCTACGTGGCAATGAACACCAATAGTCAAAATTTATCAGCTATAAATATCTCAACACCGGCAAACCCATACGTAGTTTACACAAAAGATTTGGGAGGCAAGGGTAGTGGAATAACAAGCGATGCAAATTATATTTATGAAACAATCATCGTAAACAACAAAGGCTTGGTTATCAATGGAACAACGGTTCTTGAAACGTTGCCTGCAGGGGATTATGTCTCCACGCCTTTCGACACCGGAAGTTCAGATCCAAGATATAATTATTTGAAATGGGCGGCGGAAGCGACAATAGGATCCACAGTAAAATTACAAATAAGAACCGCAGACACAGAGGTCGGATTAGCTGACGCTATGTGGGTCGGTAGCGACGGGAATAATGGGACCTATTACGAAAATTCCGGCATGCAAATCACAGTTTCGCCGAGTGCATCGGGAACAAGATATATTCAGTTTAAGATACAAATTATGTCAGACGGAGTAAACACACCATTCGTAGAATCAGTAACTATCAACTACAATCCATGAGAAAAATAACCTCACAAAAAGGATTCACATTGATAGAAATAGTAGCTTATTTTGCAATAACAAGCGTGTTCCTATTTGCAATCTCGGTATTTGCATTGCAAATAATAGATGCATCAAGGCTTTCTGAAAACATGAATGAAATTCAATACAGTGACACATTTTCAACAAGCAAATTTATTGAAAAAATTCATAGTGCTCTGAGTGTAGATACAGGCAATAGTGTCTTTGACAACGACACAGGGAAATTAGCTTTAAACGGATCTCCAAACATATTGTTCTATTTAGAGAATTCAAATATTTATATCAAAGAAGAAAACGAAACTCCGATAAAATTAAATGCCAACGCAACAAATGTAACAAAGTTAAGATTTCACCAAATTACTGCGGCAAAAACACCGACACAAATTGTCATAGATGGGGAAATTAATACAATGTCGAACATATCAAATTTGTCACACACTTATCCATTTCACTTATCAGTATCACTACGAAAATGAAGAATTTACTAAAAACACAAAGAGGTTCTATCGCACTGATAAGCATGTTAATCATCTCAGCATTCGTGCTACTTTTAGCGGTAGGAATGGCGGAAAATAGCATTTCCACCGGTTATCAAAACGTTAATAGTTCTCTAAATGAATATTCAAATAACTATGCCGAAGGATGTTTTGAGGAAGCCATTCATAGGATTGAATCAGATATTAATTTTAGTGGATATACGTTCAATTTTACAGATGGAACTTGTATAATAAGTGTAAGTGGAGCAAATCCAAAAACAATAGACGTAACATTGAATTATTTAGATTATTCTCAAACGTTCAGGGGAATTGTAAATATTACTCAAGTTGGGCATGCAACAAATGCAACCCTTTCTACTTGGACAGAAATCTAATATAATAAAAACCGATGTCATTCTTCTCAAAAAAAATTATAGGATTAGACTTCCATGACTACTACGCTCAAGTGGTGGAAATGGAAGCATCGGGGGATGGAAATTCATTATTGGCTTTTAATAGAGTAGTAATCCCACCTCAAGTAATCAGAGACGGAGAAATTGTTAATCAAGAAGAATTAAAAAATATAATTACTACGCTTCTTGAAACAGCAAATCCAAAAGCAATAAAAGTAAAAAACGTGATTTGCAGTTTTCCCGAAAGAAAAGTTTTTACACATATTTTTAAATTTCCGGTAGAACTAAACCCAAAAGAAATTGAAAAAGCACTACCGTTTGAAGCTGAAAATGTAATCCCTTTTCTTGTTAAAGACATTTATTGGGATTTTAGAATTTTGCACAAGGATCCGCCAAAAACACCGCATGCTTCACAGTATGTTTTATTCGCAAGTGTCCAAAAACAAGTGGCAGATAGCTACGTAAAATTACTCACTTCAGTTGGACTAAATCCTTATGCTTTCACAATACATGCGGAATGCGTGGAAAATGCACTTAAAAGTCAGATTGAAAGAATGCCTTCATCGTTGGTAATAGACATAGGATATCTTGCAACGACATATTCAGTATTCAATAAATCGGAACTCAAAAATGTCTTCACATCTATGGAAAGTGGAAAAGGCCTTGTGAAAGAATTGGCTGAACAATCACAATTGCAGGAATTTGAAATCATTAATCAAAAAGAAAAAAATAATTTTGATCCGTCATTCACTCCTCAAATAGAAAAATTTGAAAATAAAATTTTTGAAGAAACAAAAGTAATAATTAAAGATATTGACGTTAAAACGATATTCCTTACAGGAGAATTTTTAAACCTTTCAGGTTTTTATGATAACGCCAAAAAAGTGTTCCCTGATAAAGAAATTTTGCCGGGTGATCCACGTTTGGGAATAAAAGTGGACTCAGATAAATTTACCCCATTGGACAAAAACAAAGGCGCATTCCCGTATTCAGTCTACTTCTCGACAGCCATGGGATTGGCGGTAAAAGGGCTAAACGCAAAGGACACAGGCATCAACTTATTGCCCGACTATCTCAAAGCTTCTTTCGCTTCCAAAAAATTATCACTATTGTTGGTTTTAACATCAATATCTTTAGCAATAGTTTCTTTAGTTCTAAGTACACTTGTCATTTTGAAACATCAGGAATTTTCTTTTCAAAGAGTCGATTCGGAAGGGGAAAAAAGCTCTCTACAGCAATTAATTTACGGAACAAGATATCAAGAAATCAAAAGAGCAATAACGGATTTTAATGCAGAAGTGACAGCATTAACTACGATTCAAAGTTCTTTATTTTCACTACCTGAATTATTAAAAAACATAGTCAGTTCAATCCCAAAAGGAGCCACAATATCTTCTCTTGGATTCAACAACCAGGATTTGACCGTGAATATCAGTGGAATCGCAAACACAAGAGAAACCCTATTGAATACAAGAAAAAAACTGGAAGAGGCTCCGTATGTAGAAAAAGTCATTGCGCCTCTATCGAATTTTGACGAAAAAGAAAACATCTCATTCATATTAAAACTAGAATTAAAATTTAACGAATTAAAGCCTTATGCTTGGAATGGAATCCCAAAATAGGATAGACGATCCGAGAGAATCGGAAGATTACGGAGATGCCACCACTCAGCCGGTAAAAATATCATCACCGGAGGACAACTCTCACGACGAAGGCACCGGAACTTTGGCGAAAAGAATCATACATATATGTTTGATATTTGTAATCCTTGGTTTCTTTGGTACGTCCATCATCGGGATGTCTTCGTTAAGTATAAAAACTGACATAAGCGAGAATAAATCTTTTATTAAAGTCGCGGAAGAAATGCGTCCAAACTTTGAAGATAGCTTATTACTTTACACAGGAAATACTCAAAAAGTTATAGACTTTTTATTGAAATTACGACCTCAAACGGAAGAGGAATTTATCACATTTATCACCACATTGGAACGTCTCGGAAAAGAACTTTCTCTAAATCTGGATATCAGGACTATTGACGAGAAAGATCAGCAACCCGACACGAAAAAATCAACAGATGAAGGCGTCACTTATAATATTAATTTTTACGGAAGTCTAAAAGATATGCAATCTTTCATAACTGAACTTGATAAAATTCCTTATTACATAAAAATTTCAAACATAAAATATCAAAATCTATCACTTAAAGATGGGGCGCAAGACAAGAAATTAGATGGACTTACAAATATCTCGATAGAACTTCAATTATTCACAAAAAAAAGAAATGCAAATCAATGAATATAAAAAATACAGTCTTTTAATATCAGTTGCTGTATGCGGAATATTGACGATAGCCTCCGTTGCATTTTTTCTGTTTTTATATGTGTCATGGGGAAACACGGATGACAAAATAACTCCGGAAGTTATAGAGATTAGGTTGCCCGTAATGAACTGGTCGCAATATTCAATCTTGTCAAAAAAGTACGAGAATGGTATCCTAAAGAACGATATTAAAAAATAACCTATCTTTTCCTATGAAAAAGATCCTCAACAGGAAGGGCTTCACGTTAGTTGAAGTGCTCCTAGTAGTTGTCATCATTGCGATTTTGGCAGCTATCGTCATCATTGCCATTAATCCGGCAAGACAAATCGCTCAAGCGAACAACACTCAGAGAAGTTCAGATGTCCAAGCTGTTATAAATGCTGTTCATCAGTCGGCAATTGATAATCGTGGAACACTTCCAACTGAAATCACTGTTACAGCTACAGTTATTGGTAGTGCTGTAGGACAGATTGATATTTGTACAATATTAGTCCCTACCTACATGGCGGCAATGCCATTTGATCCTACGTCAACAGGTGCGGGATACACGGATTGCACAAATTACAACACAGGATATACAATCCTAAAAACTGCTGAAGGAAGAGTAACAGTCTCTGCTCCATCAGCCGAACTTTCAAAGACAATCAGCGTTACACGATAGTTTTTTTCTCAAGACAAAATCAAAAAGCCCTTTATCTAAAGGGCTTTTTTAGTGCAATTTTCTCGTTGACCTTATGAAGTTTTCAGGCATCCCGATCACTTGTTATCTATATATGAACAATTTTTTAGAAAAATTTGTAATCCCGCTTGTTATAGCTTCCACCCCTGCTTGTGTCGATCAATATCCAGCGGGAGATCAGGAAGTACCGATTGGGGCTTTATAGCTTTACATTATCGACAGATTTTTTTGATTTTTATCATTTCGAAAATGGTGACGGATGTATAAAATGCGGAAAACCAAATCTTAAAGTCCGTAATCCATCCGACTGTGCTATGGAAACAAATTCTGCCTCTACATGCTTAGACTCTAAAAGTGAAGGAACAGCAAAATGTTTATTGTCAGATGATGATCAAAAGTATCAGATTGTCGAACAAAGATCTCCTCTCGACGAAGGATCTTCTCAGCCTGATATTGATGCATTATTTCTCATGCTTCAATCCACAATGCAACTTCAAGGTTACGATTTATTACCATTTGAAAATTGACAAATTTTCTGATGGTGATAATTTATAATCCAAACTTTTAATCCAAAAAACTATGGCAGAAGTACCAGGAGAAGGAGAAGTTCAGGTCGAAAAAGCAGACCTAGATCCCTCAGCTACAACAGCAGAAACGGCAGTTGCAGAAGGCGTTGCAGGTAAAATTGAGGCAGTAAGGCCAATCGAAGGAGAAGCGCTTGCCACCGCAGTAGCAAGCATCAGTGACAGACTGGATCCGGGAGCACAGCTCTGTTAACACTCCACAATGCAACCAACGACTGTAAACAAAATTGGGGGTGCCAACATGTCACAGCTAGATGTAGTAAAACAGCTCGTCGACACACTTGAGGCGCGAAAAGAAAACATGGTTCTTGTTGTATCCGCATTCGAAGGAGTCACAGATACACTAACCAAAGCGATGAATCGCCTAAGTGGCACGGATTATTCTGAAGCCGACATAGACGAGGCTTTTTCAGTAACCAAGGCAAAACACGATGAAATCATAGCAAAATTTTTTCCGGGAGAACGCGCAGATGCAGTCATTGCAAAATATGAAGCTGATTTTTGTGCTTTAAGGCAATCACTAATGACACACAAACAAGTATCAAACGTATTGATGCCAAAATCAGGGTCTTTCAAAATCCGCGATCAAGTTATAGGATTTGGAGAACATATAGCTGCAGCATTTTTGCAGATTTACCTTGAACAGGAGGAAAAAGAAGCTAGACATTTCGAAAACGTAACAGCTGACGAAGAGATTTTAGATCAAGGTCCTATCACAGGAGCTAGGCTTCACGAAGCCAAAAAGAAGGGGATAACAAAAGCATTAAGAGAAGAGACCAGAGAAAATGTAATAAGAATTTTAGGAGGACACGTGGGAGAAACACCAAAAGGATTGATCCCACACCAAAGTCGTGGGTACAGCGATATTATGGCTGTAGATACAGCACTTGCATTAAAGGATATGGGCGGAGATTTGACGGCAACAAGATTCTGGAAAGATGTTGATGGATATTTTACAGCAAATCCGAAAGATCTTATTTTAAAAAATGATCAAAATAAACCAATACTTCATCGTGATATTTCAAACGACGAAGCTCTTGAAAATGCCTCTGCTGGAAGCGGCCTTATAAACGTAGGTGCGCTTGCCCTTGCGGCAAAGCATGGACTCGATCTACACATCAGAAACATAAAAAAATTAGATCCAGAGTTTGGGACAAACGTAACAACGGGAGAAATAGTCACAAATAAATTATTTAAAACAATAGTAAGCAATCCACGTATAGACGCAATAACCGTCAAACTTTCACAAATGGCCGATCAAGATGGATTCGCGGCGGCAATAGCGACGGCATTTGCAGAACAAGAACTATCAATCGATCAAATTGGAACAGATGGAACAAGTATGACATTCACTACAGTACTGCCAAAAGATGAAGCTGATCAAGAAGCATGCAGAGAAAAAATTAGAAAAATAAAGGGTGATTTAGGGATGATTGATATCAATGGAGAAAGATATAGAGTTGAAGGATTTCAATGGGCAGAAGGAAAAGCCACAGTCTCCGTAATTGGAAGTGAACTGTTAAAAAATCCCGGAGTTTTGGGATCAATATATTCTACTTTAACGGCTTCAGATATAGAAATTCACTTGGTCTCACACTCAATAATGAAGAGAAGATTCTCTTTCCTTATCGATCCTAACAAATGTCAGGAAGCTGTACGATTGATTCATTCCGTATATGTAGACAATGACAAAATGGTGATTGCAGAAGTGGATACAAAGAGGGCCGAACAAGAGGCCGGAATGAGGGGCACATTTCTAAGGTAAACTTAAAACCTTGTCCTTTATTACCATATGTAATACGATAAACCCACAGTTTATATTTTTTAGAAATGATAAATCCAGCAACTTTTATTCAGGACTTCAGAGAGTTGTACGCAAAATCCCCACAATGCGGTTCATGGACACGTGGCAGTGAAAATTGTGAATATGGAGATATTTTGACAATGTCTAAAAACTGTTACATGTGCTTCAACACAGGAAACAGCAGGAATGCTTATTACTGCGAAGACGGGCGCATTTTAAACGACTCAGTAGATTGTACTTTTTGCGAAAATTGCGAGCTTTGCTACGAGTGCACGGATTGCAATAATTGTTATAACTCAAATTTTTGTCAGGACTGCAACAACGGAAATGATATTAGCTTTTGCTACGACGTAAAAAGATGCAAAAATTGTATAGGATGCGTAGGCTTAAGGGACAAACAATACTGCATTTTCAACGAACAATACACAAAAGAAAAATACGAAGAATTTTTGAAAAATTTCAATTTTAGCGATGAAAAAGTTCTCAAAATTACTGCGGAAAAAGTTGAAGAACTGAAAAGAAAAATTCCTAGGATGTTTACACATCAAATTGACACACAAAACTGCACAGGGGATTACATCTATCACAGCAAAAACAGCTTTCAGTGTTTTGAGACAAGATATACCGAGGATAGCGGATATATCGTACAAGCAAACCTCGATAAAGGCACAAACGACAGTTACGACTGCGGTCCTGTACCAACGGCGCTGGATTTATGTTACGACGCGGCATACGTGGATTATCTTTTTAATTGCGAACATATTTATTGGGGAAGTCAGCTAAAAGATTGTGAATATTGCGTAAACTGTATCGAAGGAGGAAATCTTTTTGGATGCAATTATTTACACCATAAATCAGGAAAATTTTACATTTTAAACCAAGAGGTGGATGAAGATTTTTACAAAAAAACTACAGAAGAAATAAAAAAAATACTTTTAGAAAATGGAATTTATACAATTCATGACCTTATTCATAAAGATCTTACGAAAGCCAAAAACAACGTGGACAACAAGGATCAAAAAAGAAAATGTTTGATTTGCGAAGATGATTTTGAACTGACACCACAAGAAATAAAATTTTATGAAGAAAGGAAAATAGTATATCCGGTTTATTGTTTTCCATGCCGAATGAAACAAAGATCAGTTTTAAGGAACGAACGAAAAATGTACAAAAGAAAATGCGATTCATGTAAAAATACATTGATAACCACTTATCCTGAAGACACGAAATATGTCGTTTATTGTTTAAATTGTTGGTGGAAACACATAGGCTAACCTTTAAAAATGTCAGAAAAAAATCAAAAATTAGAATGTGAAAAATGTAAAAAAGAATTTCTCGTAATAGAACAGGAAAGTAATTTTTACAAAAGAAAAGGCCTTCCTCTGCCATCGATTTGCTCAGAGTGTAGGCGAGAAAGAAGGAACAACCTAAGAAATAAAAAACAACTTTTCGAAAGAACTTGCGACAAGTGCGGCACAAACCTAAAAAGCACTTACAAAAAAAACAGCAAATTCACAGTTTACTGCGAAAAATGCTACTTCGATTATATGGGTGGAAGCGAAACTCTATAACATTTTACCCTCTTTTCCCTTTCTTTCTGTCATTCTCCGTCAAAAGCTTCTTTCTTAGACGAATGCTCTTTGGAGTGATTTCGGCATATTCACCTTCTTTTACGTATTCGATAGCTTTCTCCAAAGTCATTTCAAGTGGAGGAATAAGAGATATTGCATCGTCAGAACCTGATGCACGAATATTTGTAAGATTTTTATTCTTAATAGCATTTACAACGATATCAGTACCTTGATTATGTTCACCGATAATCATGCCTTCGTAAATCTCAGTAGTAGGAGTTATAAATAGTGGACCTCTCTCTTGAAGTTTCCATAGAGAATAAGCCATAGTTTTACCTGTCTCGCCGGAAATCATTGATCCAACACCGCGTTTATCGATCGCTCCTTTATAAGGCGCAAAACGGTCAAAAGAATGATAAAGCGTTCCTTCTCCACGTGTCATAACCATATATTGTGAACGGAAGCCAAGAAGACCACGTGTAGGAATTTCAAATTCCAGAGAAGTATTTCCATTCTCGGATTTTACACTCTTAAGTTCACCTTTTCTCTTAGATAAGGCCTCAATCACTTTCCCACTCATATCATCAGGTACATTCAAAACAGCGTATTCAATAGGTTCACATTTTTCACCGTTTATTTCCTGCATAATGACCTCAGGTTGCGAGATTTGCAGCTCGAATCCTTCACGTCTCATCGTCTCAATCAAAACGGCAATGTGCATTTCTCCACGCCCGTAAACTTTTATAGAATCAGAGTTCGGTACATTTTCGATTTTTAATCCGACATTCGTCTCAAGCTCTTTCTCAAGCCTTTCGCGAATATGACGACCTGTGACATACTTTCCTTCTTTCCCGGCAAAAGGGGAGTCATTTACTACGAATTCAATAGCAATAGCCGGCGGATCGATCCTTATTGCAGGTAAAGCCTCAGCATTTTCATCAGTAGTAATAGTTTCTCCAACACTAATATCAGGAATTCCGGCAATCGCAACGATGTCTCCGGATACAATTTCCTGTGTTTCAATTTTTTTAAGTCCTTTAAATGTGAAAACTTTTGTGAGTTTCCCTTTTCTTTTCTTCCCATCATAACCGATAACGGTAACATTTGTTCCCTCTGCTGCTTTTCCATCAGTCACTTTTCCAATAGCCAAACGACCTATGAAGTTATCATAAGCAAGCGTTGCAGGCTGCATTCGGAAAGGCTTTTCAAGATATGTATCAACTGGTTTTACATTTTCAAGAATAAAATCAAAAAGCGGAACAATATCTTTTTTCTCGTCTGTAAGTTGTTTGATCGCAATCCCTTCTCTAGCAATAGTGTAGATATAAGGGAAATCAAGCTGTTCATCTGTTGCACCCAAAGAAGAGAAAAGATCAAAAGTAAGATCAACTACAGCGTCAGGACGAGCCATAGGCTTGTCTATTTTATTTATAACAACAAGAACTTTTAGTCCAAGCTCAAGTGATTTCTTAAGTACAAATTTAGTTTGTGGCATAGGGCCTTCATAGGCATCCACAAGCAGAAGAGTCGCATCCACTGTTCGTAGCATACGTTCAACCTCTGATCCGAAATCCGCATGCCCTGGAGTATCAACGATATTGATCTTAGTGCCTTTATAAAAAATCGCCGCATTTTTCGCATAAATCGTGATTCCTCTCTCCTTTTCCTGATCATAAGAATCCATCACGCATCTATCAACATGCTGGTAATCTTCAAAAGCCCCACCGGCCTTCAGCAGAGCATCCACAAGTGTGGTTTTTCCATGATCTACGTGCGCTATGATGGCAATATTTCGAATATCCATGTTTTTTGTAAAGCCAAACCATTCTACATGGAAATTGCCTTAGTACAAGGGAAAATAAAAATTATTGACATGTAGATTTAGAGAAGATATTATGTCAACGTATTAACACGTTAAAACGCAAAAGCGCATGGAAAAAGAACTAAAAACAAAAGAGGTTAAGGAGCTATATTCGGTTATAAGCAACCTAAAAAATGCTAAAGAAGCCGAAAACTTTTTGCGTGATTTATGTACTATCTCAGAAATAAAAGCTATGGCTGAAAGATGGCAAGTGGCAGGATTATTAGATAAGAAAGTTAGTTACAGAGAAGTGGCAAAAACAGCAGGTTCAAGCACCGCAACGGTTACACGTGTTGCCGCTTGGCTTAATCATGGAACCGGAGGGTATAAATTACTGCTCCATCGCCGCCGCGGCGAAAAATAATCAACAGTAATTTATATCCTTTAAACCGCAAAAGAACGCGGTTTTTTTATTATTAATCTAATTCACAAAATTTATGGAAACTAAAAATATTCAAGATGAAGAAGCTGTTCAAAGCGAAATAACCAGAAAATTACAAATCGGAGTAACTGCGAAGGCATCTGCTCCAAAATATGCCGAAAGAACAGAACAATTAGCGCAAGAAACAAGATTTTGGATTGCGGAAAATAATGCAACCTTAATAGAAGGAATTGAAAGAGGTGAAGATGTTCTAAAGCCAGATTGTGACGGGATAATTCGAATAGAAGGCGGAGCAGGAAAAACATGCTTAGGTTCGGAAATAGACGTTATATATGCAGCTGACAAAGCGGAAATGCGAAAAACCGGACAAGTAATATTTTACGTCGATACAGAGGATACAGAATATCCAGAAAATCAAATAGCGGATGTTCCAGGAGAAAGATGCGCTATCCAGGAGGAGGGAGACACTCCACAAAAAGCCGTCGAACTAATATTGCAAAGAATTAGAGAAGCGCTTGGGAACATCCCGATAGGTGTGGAAATAACTCCGCCTCAAGATCCAGCCTTTATAGGGCAATACTCAGAAGCTGCAGTAAAAATTCTCGGAAAAGGAAAAGTAAGTACATGTTTTGTTGTAGGTACAGAGCCAATGGACTCACTCAAACAAGGGATAGAAAAGGTTGTAGACTTCGACGTGATTCCATCTCCTTTGGCTGGCAGATACTTCGAACAATTCACGGATTATCCTTTTGATCCTCGCGTAAATTGGAAAGATTTCTTGGAAATTTTTAGATTTACGAGAGAGCAAATGCTACAAAGAGGTCTCATGTCCTCAGATAAAGCAGGATGTATCTCATGCGGTATGTGTGATGTCATAGGTGATAAAGAAAAATAGAGAAAAAGACAATGGGGCTTCGTATCCAAACACCGAGCCCCATTTGACATTTTAAAAACTGATTGCATTCTGCCCCTAAAAATGATTCAATTAACAGTGGATGGGGCATAGAGACCCTATTGTTTATCTTAACACCAATACAATGGCTACAAGAAAAAAAGTATTCGTCACGAGAGAGATTCCGGAGGTTGGACTAAAGATGCTTGAGGAACATTTTGACTTGAAGGTCAGAAGGGAAGATAGCCCTATTCCAAGGGAACAATTGATGGAAGAAATAAAAGATTATGATGGAATTATCACGATTTTAACAGACAAAATGGATTCGGAAGTAATGGACAATGCACCAAACCTAAAAATAATTTCAGCTTTCGCAGTAGGATATGACAATATTCAAGTTCCGGAAGCTACAAAAAGAGGAATTGCTGTTGGAAATACTCCTGAAGTTTTGACTCAATCTACAGCGGAACACGCACTTGCTCTTATAATGTCAGTCGCAAAAAGAACAAATGAAGGAGACATGGTAATGAGAGAAGATTCATTCCCTGGTTGGGGCCCAATGTATATGCTTGGAACAGAGCTAGAAGGCAAAACTGTAGGAATTATAGGATACGGAAGAATCGGTCAAAAATTGGGAGAAATGATGGAGAAAGCATTCGATTGCAAAATTATTTACATGGATCACAGCGAAAAGAGCACGGGAGGAGCAAGAAAAGTTGAGCTAGATGAGCTTTTGAAGGAGTCAGACATCGTTAGCATACACGTTCCATTAAACGAACATACGAGACACTTCATAGGAGAAAAAGAACTTAAACAAATGAAGAAAACTGCATATTTGATAAATACAGCACGTGGACCTGTCGTTGACGAGGAAGCGCTGTTAAAAGCCCTTCAAGACGGTACCATCAGAGGCGCGGGAATGGATGTTTTCGAGAAAGAACCAAGACGTTTGGCTGGACTTGAGCAATGCAAAAACGTTGTAATGACGCCACACACGGCCTCTGCAACATGGGAAGCAAGAAGCAAAATGTCTGAGATCGCCGCAAAAAACATAATCGGAGTTTTGATAGAAGGTGAAAAACCTGTAGCGATTTTGAACCCGGAAGTTTTGGCAAAATAAATCCGCGAAGGATTTCTCACAATTTGAAAACTTACTCCTATGATAAAAAATCGGAAAAAGTTACTTAAGAATTTCCCTGAGTCGGGGCTTTTTCTTGATATTGCTGACGAGGCCTTAAAATTTTTATCACCGGAAAATCTTATGAAAAACTCGGTGAAATTTGACGAGAAGAAATTAAAAAAATACAAAAAAATCTTCGTAATCGGTGCAGGAAAAGCAACTTACTTAATGGCAAAAGAAATAAATCGCCTCCTAAAAAACCGCATAACAGAGGGATTTATCAATGTACCTGAGGCAATAACAAAAAACCTCGGAAAAATAAAAGTAAATAAATCTGGTCATCCTTTTTCTGACGAAAACGGGCTAAAGGGAGCACAAGAAATTTTAAAAATTGCAGAAAAAGCTGACAAAAATGATTTAGTCATTTGTTTGATTAGTGGTGGAGGTTCAGCGATGTTGCCAGCACCAATCGCTCCATTAAGCCTGAAAGACAAGGTGCAGATTACGAAACAACTTTTGAAATCAACTGCGACAATTCACGAAATAAATACGGTCAGAAAACATTTGTCCGAAATAAAAGGTGGAAATTTATCGGCAAAAATAATGCCTGCAGACTTGATAGCGCTATACATTTCAGATGTAAAAAATGATGATTTGGATATCATCGCATCAGGCCCTACAGTCTTGGATAAAAGTACATCAAAAGATGCCTTAAAAGTTTTGAAAAGATACGGAATAAAAAATGCAAAGGCTGAAAAAGTGCTTGCAGTAAACGAAACTCCAAAGTCTATAAACAATAAAAAAGTAAAAAATTACATTATCGGAAGTAACACTCTCGCACTAAAACATCTACAAAAATTCTTACAAAAGAAAAACCACAAAGTTGAAATCTTTCCGGATTTCTTAGAAGGCGAAGCAAAACTAATGCCAAAAAAACTTTTCACAAAAGCCAAACAAAAAAATAAAATTTATATTTTTGGCGGCGAAACAGTTGTAAAAATAATCGGAAAAGGTTTTGGCGGCAGAAATCAGGAATTGGCACTTAGTGCGATAAACGAAATTCCCGAAACGGCAAAATTAATGACCCTCGCCACAGACGGAGTCGATGGCATCACCCCAGTTCCAATAGCCGGCGCAATAACCACACCAGCATTAAAAAAACTTTGCAAAGAAAAGAATATCGATATAGAAAAACACCTCAAGAATAACGATTCATATAGTGTTCTAAAAGACCTTGATTGTCTCATCTATACGGGTCCTTCCGGCACAAATGTAGGGGATATTTCGGTGGTGAAATATCTCGTGCAATAAGAACGCAAATCTGTCCACCGATTCCACTTTTCCAATTTCAAGATTTTAGAATTATTTTAAGAAAATTTTAAGCCAACATGTAACAATGCATGTTGACATCCACGAAAAGATTGTGTACACTTAAGGTACACTTAATTTTAAAAAACATGACGACAAAATTCATAGGGGCGAAAGATTTTAGGCAAAACATGTCAGCATACACAGCACAGGCAAACAAGAAAAAAATAAAGTTTATTATCCTCAAAAAGAATGTACCTGTTCTCGAAGTAAGTCCGATAAATGAAAAGGAATATGCTTATGTGAAATTTTCAAAAGAAATTGAGGCCTCAGAAAAACAAATACAAGAAGGAAAATCATATACTCAAGAAGAAGTTATGAAAGAATTCGGATTACTGTAGTTCTATGTACAAAATAATTTATTCTGAAAATTCAGTAAAAGATTTAAGGAAAATTGATAAATCTATTGCGCAAAGAATCATTAAAAAGATTTTATTCTTTTCAGAACAAAAAGACATATTTAAATTTTCCAAGCCTTTAAAAGGATTTGGAAATAACAAGTATAGATTCCGCATCGGAGATTATCGCGTTATTTTTAAAGTAGATGGCACAGGCGAGGTTAGAATTCTTATGATATTAAATATCAAACACCGCAAAGAAATTTATAATTTTTCAAATTAAATTCCCGTTGCAATTTCTTCCAAATACAACGAAAATGAATAAAACCAAGTTTTCGTAAAAAATTTTGCCATGATACAGAAATTTCCATTTAAAGAACTTTTTTTTGAACAGGTCGAAAAGGCCAAAGGAATGGCTAATTGCCATGCACATCTCGATCGCGCATATACACTGACTCCTGAGATTTGGAAGCAAGCTTCCGCGTTGATGGAGGAAAAATGGGTTTTAAATCGCGAGATAAAGAGAAAACATACAGAGGAATCTCTGACAGAAAGACTTACATTTTGTATTGAGGATTTTATGAGGCAGGGGATCACGGCCTGCAGAACCCACGTTGATGCCGATAGCATAGTGGGAATGCTGGTGGTCGATTCTGCCGCAAAAGTGAGAGAAAAATATAAAGGAACCTTTACCCTCCAACTCGTAGCTCATCCATTGGAGGGATTTTTGAATGAGGACAGAACAGAGCCTAGCAAAGAGAAAATGGACCTATTTGAAAAGGCCTGTGCGATTTGTGATGTAGTTGGAGGCCTTCCATCAAGAGATAGAAACAAAGACGGTGGAGATAAAAAACACATGGATTTTTTGATAGAAATGGCAAAAAAATTCGATAAAGACATAGATATGCATGTAGATCAGGAAAATAATCCTGAAGAAAAAGACAGCGAATGGATTTTAGACGCAATAGAAAAAGCCGGAATGCAGGGACGGGTGACTTTCGTTCACGCGATTTCTGTTGCGGCACAAAGCGCACAAGACAGAGAACGCATTTACAAAAAAATGGCAGAACTTGGCGTAAACGTAACAGTTTGTCCAAAGGCGGCAATCAGTATGAAACAGCACAAAGATAAATTATCACCACTTCACAACTCGATTGCACAGGTCGACGAAATGCTCGAGCATGGGATTAATGTTTCGCTTGGGACAGACAATATCTCGGACATTTTTGTGCCGGAAGACAACGGAGATTTATTTGAAGAAATTCTTATGCTGGCGAGTGCGGTCAGATTTTATGACATAGAACGATTGGCTCAAATAGCCACAACAAACGGATTCAAAACAATGAAACTTAATCAATAATTTTTTTTGCCATGACTAAGAAAATCCCAAAGATCAAAACGAAAAAAGAGCCTGCCCAGAAAAAACTTTGGCAGAAGAAAGGATTTACACTGAACCCAACAATAGAGTTGTATAATTCCGGCGATGACGTTATCTATGATCAGAAACTCATTCCTTATGACGTTCAAGGTTCATACGCTTACGGGAAAATGCTAAACAGACATGGGATTTTGACAGACAAGGATCTGATAGTCTTGAAAAAAGGATTAGATGAAATAATGGCTCTATATAAGGCAGGAAAATTCCAACTGAAAGTGGAGGATGAAGATTGTCATACAAAAATAGAAAATTATTTGACGGATCATTATGGAGATATTGGTAAAAAAATTCATACGGCTCGTTCAAGAAATGATCAGATTTTGGTGACGATGAGACTTTTCATGAAAGAAAAAATGAAAGAAATGAAAACCCTCGCTTTGCTTCTTGTGAATGACCTTTTAGACATGGCACAAAAACATGAATTTGTCCCAATGCCGGGATTCACACACATGCAAAAAGCGATGCCTACAACACTTGGAACATGGTACGGATCCTTCGCGGAAAGCTTACTCGACGACATCAAAATTATGTCTGCCATAAGCGACGTTTTGGTCGATCAAAATCCCTTAGGTAGTGGTGCGGGATATGGCTCACCGTTCGCATTTGATAGAGATTTATTATCAAAAGATTTGGGATTATCACGAACACAGAGCAATGTGATTTATTGCCACAACTCACGCGGAAAAATCGAAGGAATGGTCTTGGAATCATGCTGTCAGATAATGCTTTCTTTAAACAAAATGGCGAGCGATTTTCTTCTTTTCACAACTCAGGAATTCAAATTTTTCACAATCACTGACGAAATTGGAACAGGATCTTCAATAATGCCTCAAAAGAAAAATCTGGATGTCGCAGAATTGATAAGAGGAAGAACAGCCACTGTAATTTCTTGCAGAAATGAAATTACAATGAATATTTTGAACAAAGTTTCAGGCTATCACAGAGATGGACAAGAAATAAAAAGACCACTGTTTTTGGGCTTACGCTACACGGAAATGTCGATGAAGGTCGCTTCAATAATTGTTAAGAAACTTATCCCAAACGAAAAATCTTTATACAAAGATATGACTCCGGAACTTTTTGCGACGCACAAAGCTTTTGCATTAGTGAAGAAAGGTAAAAACTTCAGAGATGCATACAGGGAAGTTGGTCTGAATTTGGACAAAATGAGAATCGACAAAGACAATATAGTAAAAATGCTAAAAGAATCACAGCATCAAGGAGGAGCGGGAAATCTACAATTGGATAAACTAAGAAAAGAAGCCGCATACCTTGCAAAACAATAACAAATTCTATGAAAAAATTTATATTCTTTCTGCTTGGTTTGATTTTAGGCATGGCAATAGTTTGGGGTATTGCAATTTCAATGCAATGCAACACGGAAACTACGCCGGCGAAGCCGACCCAACTAACAACGCAAAGTATTACCGTCACAAGGCCTATCGCAAACGAAGAAATCTCACCCCCGATTTCTATAGAAGGAACCGCGAAAGGTACATGGTTTTTTGAAGCGGTAGCTCCCGTAAAAATTGTTGATGAAAAAGGACTGGAACTTGGCAGTGGCAGTCTGCAAGCCATGGGAGACTGGATGACTGAAGATTTTGTCCCATTCAAAGGTAAAATTTCTTTTGATAAAAAAACATCCAAAACAGGTTTTTTGATTTTCGAAAAAAGCAATCCGTCAGGCCTAAAAGAGAATGCTGAAGAATTCAAATTGCCTGTTAACTTTCAGTAACAGCAAGAGCTTCCGGTTCAACATTTTCTGTTTTGACGAACAATAACATCACGAAAGAAATAATCGCGAGTGTTCCACCATAAATAAATGTTGCATTAGGCCCAAACTTATCCCAAAGAAGACCAGCCATAAGGCCTCCAGGAAGGGCAGTTAGGGCAATGGCAGTTTGAAGAAGTCCAAGTGCCGTAGCCTTTAAATGTTTTGGTGCGACGTCCGCAACAAACGCTCTTTGAACACCGTCGACCATTGCAAAAAACACTCCATAGACCGCAAACGCAAGCAAAAGTGAAGGCAAAGTATTCGCGAAGATAAGCCCAAAAGAGGTCAGCGCAAAAAGCAAAAAACCGACGGATAAAACTATTTTTCTTCCAATCCTATCGGAAAGTGCGCCAGCTGGCGTAGTAACAATTGTATAAATAATATAGAAAAACACATAAAGCAAAATAGAATTGCTATCTGAAAATCCAATATATTTAGCTTTAAGAATCAAGAATGCATATCCAAAATGTCCCAACGCAAAAATTGCAGAGATGAAAACAAAAAGTTTTAGATTTTTTGGAAGAAGATTAACGCTCAATCTTAAAGTCTGTTTTTCTGCTTCTGGAATCTTCTCCGGTTTTTTTTCTTTAACCAAATAAATAAAGAAAATGACTATAAGTCCAGGCCAAAAAGAAGCTAAGAATAAATTTTTATATCCCAAAATTGGTAAAAGTAACCACGCCAAAATGGCTCCCATTACGCTTCCGGCTCCATCCATTGCCCTCTGAAAACCAAAAGCTTTTCCGTAATATTTCTGTTCACATGAATCAGTGACGATGGCATCTCTAGGTGCACCTCGTATTCCTTTTCCAATTCTTTCTATTACTCTTATTCCAAGAACTAATGGCCAAAAAGTAGCTAAAGCAAAGAGAGGTTTAGTTATAGAAGAAAGTCCATATCCTAAAAATATAAATGGTTTTCTTTTTTGAATTTTATCAGACCAATATCCGGAAACTACTTTCAAAAGTGAAGCAGTAGTTTCGGCGGCCCCTTCAACGGCTCCTACAACCACAGCACTTGCTCCTAAAACAGAAGTAAGGTAAAGAGGAATCAACGGGAAAATCATCTGACTGGTCAAGTCCGTAAAAAGGCTTACAAATCCCAACAAAATGACATTCTTTGTTATTCCTTTGAACCAGTTCTTCATAAATTTTTATTTAATTTTCTTTGTAATATTTTCGCCGGCAAGTCTACCTGTGGCCCATGCCGATTGCAAATTGAATCCACCTGTAAATCCATCAATATCCAAAATTTCTCCAGCGAAATATAAGTTTGGACAGATTTTTGATTCCATAGTTTTAGCATCTACATTGCGTAAATCAACTCCTCCTGCCGTTACAAATTCTTCACTAGGCGTTTTTCCGGAAATATTAAACTTCATGTTTTTCAAAAACTCGGTAAGTTTATTCAAATCTTTTTTACTAATCTCAGGGCATTTTTTTTTGCCTACTTCAGCGAGTTCACACATCATTTCAGCGAGTGCTTTTGGAACAAAAGTTCTAAAAACATTTATAAATTCTTTTTTCGGATTCTCTGAAATACCGCGATTCAAATCTTCAAAAACTTCTTCATATTTCTTCTCTGGGAAAAAATCTATAAACAAAGAAGTTTCACCATTGTCGAATTTTTCATGCGCCGCCATCGATGAAAGTGCGAAAACGGCAGGACCGGTAATTCCTTTATGCGTAAACAAAAACGGACCATTGAACTCATAAGATTTTTCACCTTTTATTTTTAAATTCGCATTCGTGAAAGAAATTCCCGCAAGATCTTTTACATATTTTTCTGTAAAACTAAACGCATGCAAACTAGGGGACAGTTGAGTTATTCTATGCCCCAAAGCTTTCGCAAAATTGTATCCATCTCCAGTTGATCCGGTATGGCTATAGGCATTCCCTCCGGTCGTCAAAAGCAAGAAATCAAAAACTATATTTTGCCCGTCCAATAATTTAGTATAAAATTTTTCATTTCTTATCCCAACCTCGGCCACATTATGTTTCAGCAAAACATTAACTTTCTTCTTTTCAAAAATCTCTCCAAAAAGTTTTGTGATATCTTTCCCGTCATTAGATTTTGGAAAAACACGCATATCGTCTTCAATTTTCAAAGGTACTCCATGAGACGCGACCCACTTGAAGACATCTTCAGGCGAAAAATTATGCATCGCAAGCTTCAAAAAATTCGCCCCTCTCGGATATTTTTTCAAAACCTCTTTGTCATCACGAAGACCTGTTGTCACGTTACATCTTCCACCTCCGGTAATCTCAACTTTCTTTCCAATCTCGGCATTTTTCTCTATCAAAAAAACATCAGCACCTCCCTGCGAATTTTCCGCAATCGTCGCCGCCGCCATCATCCCCGCCGCTCCTGCACCTATTATTCCGATTTTCATATAACAAGATTATATTTTTCCAACTAGATCCAAACCTGGTTTTAACGTAGCAGCTCCTGGTTTCCAGCTAGCCGGGCAAACTTCACCATTGTGTTCACAAACATAAATAGCCGCTTGAAGCTTTCTTAGAAGCTCAGCAACACTTCGTCCTACTGAATTGTCATGAACCTCCATAACCTTAATTTTTCCATCAGGATCAACAAGAAATGTTCCACGTAGAGATAGCCCTTCCTCAGGAATATACACCCCCATTTCACGAGAAATATTTCCTGTCGGATCAGCTCCCATTGGAAAAGTGATTTTTTTGATTACAGGAGAGTTATCATGCCAAGCTTTGTGCACGAAAACAGTATCTGTGCTCATACTAACTATTTCGGCATTCAATTTCTTGAATTCTTCATAATTGTCCGCCATCTCAGAAAGTTCCGTAGGGCAAACAAAAGTGAAGTCTGCAGGATAAAAGAATAGAATTAGCCATTTCCCTTTGAAATCGGAAAATTTCACCTTCTTTGTCTCCTCATTTTGATAAACTTCAAATTCCAGATCCGGCAGAAGTTTATTGATAAGAGTGTTTTCCATAATAAAAAAATGTTAAAAAATTCTCTCATACATTCTATCTTGAAGACCGAATATGACCAAATGAAAAGCTGAATAAATTTGACAAATAAGAATTTTTGATTAAAATGACACCTTGTTAAATAAATTTTAATACAAATTATATGTCAGAATCAATACCATCTGGAGACGGAGAAGCTCGACGAGAAACAGAAGGACAAGCCGGAGCAGAGACACAAAGAGACACTCGTCCTGTAGAAACTGAGCTTGATGCCGCTTGGAGAAATGCAGGATTACACTCAGCAGTAGACGCTGTACAGGAAAGAGCAATGTCAGCCTTACAAGGTAGACCAAAACGCATAGGCTAAATTTCCAAATATGTGCTAATATCTGCACATGCCAGATAAAACCATTATTTTTGAAGACAAGTCGGTCCTCGTAGTGTCAAAACCACGTGGACTTTTGACTGTTGCCGCAAAGGACAAAAAAAAACAGAAAAACCTACTTGATGAGCTGAAAGGGAAGTACGAAGCGGAAAGAGTACGCTTACGTCCAGTAAACAGAATAGATCGAGACACAAGCGGACTTGTAATTTTTGCGAAGACGAAAGAAGCCTTCATGGCAATCATGCAAAAACAAAGATTGGATAAAATCGAGAAGACATATTTGGCGATAGTTACAGGTATTTTGAAAAAGAAAGAAGGTAACATCAAGATTCCATTGCCATCACGAGAAAATCCAAAAGTAAAAATTCCTGCGAAAACGACATACCAAGTTTTACGAGAATTCAGAATAGTAAAAGCTTCGCTTATAGAGGCCAGAATCACTTCAGGGAAATACCACCAAATAAGAAAACATTTCAGAATCCTAGATCATGCTCTTTTAATGGATCGTGACTATATGGAGAGAAACGAATACGTGAAATATCAGAAAATCGTACCGTTTAGGCACTTTTTTCTACATTCTGCGGAAATGGATTTCACTCATCCTATTACAGGCAAAAAAATGCATTTCAGGGCTGAGTTGCCGGAAGAATTTGCTGAAATTTTGAAAATTCTAAAATAATAAATCTTAGAGATTTTATGAACATCTCAAAAAGATTCCAGGAAATAGATTTGTTTAGAGGCATCGCCGTAATAGGGATGATTTTTTATCACGCGATTTTTGCTGTAAATTTTTTTAACATAGCCCAGACAAATATTTTTTCTGATTCATGGCTTCCATACTTGAGATTTGTACAATTTAGTTTCTTAGGACTTGTGGGGATTTCAATGGCAATTTCAAAAAAAACATATGCAGGGCAAGTGCGAAGAGCATTGAAAATATTCGCAGGCGCACTTGCGATAACAATTGTCACATACATTTTTGTGCCGGATTATTTCGTAATTTTTGGAATACTTCATCTGATAACAGTCAGCGTTTTGATTTTACCAATAGCGAAAAACAAAAAACACATGGGGCTGATTTTTGGGCTTGCTGCGATCACAATCTGGCTTTTTATAAAAGACATATCTTCAGAAAATATTTTTCTTTTCATTCTTGGATTCAAAAATACGACGGTATCTTCTCTCGATTATTTTTCAATATTTCCTTGGATATCAGTGCCATTTTTTGGGCTTGAAATAGGGCATTACCTCTATAAAGATAACGCCCCAATCATCGATACGAAATTCCCAAAATTTTTGCATCCAATCCTATTTTTGGGACGCCACTCTCTTGTTATTTACCTCATACACATCCCGATAATCATCATTTTGCTTTTTATTTGTCAGACTTTTCTTCGAGTTTTACAGTAACAGTTTTCTCCTCACCTTTGTGAAGAACCTTCATCTCTACACTGTCCCCGACATTCTTTTTTGCGATAAAATTCGGCAATGAAACATTGTCATCGAGTTTTACTCCGTCCACTTCAAGAATAATATCGTTTTCTGTGATGCCAGCTTTATCCGCAGGGGATCCAGGTACGACCGCAAGTTCTTCAGGCTTTTCTCCGCGCAAAACCAGAACGCCATAATCAACAGATAAACTGTTCGTCTCTTTAATAGCTTTTGTTATAGGGATAAATCTTATCCCAAGGAAAGGACGAACTATTTTTCCGGTTTTTTGCACAGAATCAAAAATACTTTTTACAGTATTTGCAGGAAGAGAAAATCCTATGTTTTCCGCACTGGCAACAGCCACATTCACTCCAATTATATTTCCATGGATATCAAGAAGTGGTCCACCGGAATTCCCTGGATTTATAGCCGCATCGGTTTGTATTACTCCTTCAAGTTTTTCAGACATTCCACGTCCGTCTCCTGCGGTAATTTTCCTTGAAAGCCCTGAAACAACTCCGACAGAAACAGAATTTTTGAATTCAAGAAGAGGGCTTCCAATAGCGATTGCAGTCTGTCCGACTTGTAAAATATCGCTATCCGCAAAACTCAAAAATGGAAGACCTTTCTCTTCGATTTTTATCACAGCAATATCATTTAAAGGATCTCTCGCAATAACTTTTGCATCATATTTCGTTGCTGCATCATTCATAATGACAGTATATTCAGCAGTTTCATCTGAAACTACATGCCTGTTTGTGATTATATATCCATCCTCTGAGACGATAAATCCGCTTCCTCCGCCAACTTCCTTCTTCTCGGTGCCATTTTGTCTGTATTGAGGTATTTGGAAGTTGAGAGGACTGCTCTCCCCGAAAGGATTCGAAAAATATTTTTCAAGAATCGGCACATCCTTGCTGATAACGATAGAAACCGTAGAATCCTTAGCTTTTTTTACGGTATCTATTATGAGCTGTTCTTGTGAGGTAACATTTTGAACAACACTTTTAGAATTAACGTCACTATTTGCAGGGGAATATTGCGCAGACGGGGATAGTCCGACAAAAGATCCTACAATAATAAGCGCGGTAACTCCACCGGAAACCGCTCCAGTAAGGACTACTTTCGCATAATTTTTCTCCATATACATGTAGATTAAGAAATAAATTAGCACACGTCATATTAGAGTGCTAAAAACAGACTGTCAATGGCTTAGACTAAATTAATGTTGACATTTTATGTGGGTAGGATAGTGTTATAGACAATTACAACATAATCTTCATTTTTATGATGAATTGGTCACAAAACTTCGCATATCCATGGTTTGGAATGCAATTGCATATGTTATTCGCGGTAATGACGTTTCTAGGAGTAGTTCTATTCCTAATCTGGGCGTTTAGAGTTTTGGACAAGAAGAAAATGTTTTCATGGGCGGTTTGGTTCTTGGCTATCGGAATAGTTGGGGCATTATTAACATCTGAAATGGGAGGCGCAGGTTTTGGACAAATGAGAGGATTGTGGGGAAGCAAATGTGGATTTAATCAGACAACACAAGCACCTGCAACTCAAGAACCGGCAGTTGTAAAATAATTATTGAAAAATCATGAAAGTAGCGGTACTCCTTTCCGGAGGAGTAGACAGTTCGGTAGCATTGAAATTGCTTCAAAAAAAAGGCTGTGATATCACGGCCTTTTACTTGAAAATATGGCTTGAGGATGAGATGTCTTTCATGGGAGAGTGTCCGTGGGAGGAAGATTTGAAATACGTTCGTGAAGTTTGTGACAAAGAAAAAATTCCTTTGAAAATAGTTCCGATGCAAAAGGAATATTTTGATACTATTGTTAAATATACGATCGAAGAAGTGAAAAAAGGTCGTACTCCAAATCCGGATATTATGTGTAACAACAATATAAAATTCGGACTTTTCATAAACAAAATAGACAAGAGTTTCGACAAAGTTGCAACTGGACATTATGCACAAGTGGTAAAGAAAACGGGAAAGTATTTCCTGAAGAGATCTCCAGATAAAATAAAAGATCAGACTTATTTCTTATCTAGATTAAGCCAAAAACAGCTTGCTCGCGCAGAGTTTCCAATAGGGCATTTGAGCAAAAAACAAGTCAGGAAATATGCAGAAAAATTTGATCTTCCAAATAAAAACAGAAAAGACAGCCAAGGAATTTGTTTTCTAGGAAAATTAAAATATAGCGATTTTTTGAAACATTATTTAGGGGAACAAAAAGGAGATATCCTGGAATATGAAACGGGCGAAAAAATGGGAGAACATGAAGGAACATATTATTATACAATAGGGCAGAGGAAAGGCATTTTATTGGCAGGAGGGCCTTGGTATGTAGTAAAAAAAGACCTCAAAAAAAATATAGTTTTTATTTCAAAAAACTATCACGATAAAACTAAAAAAAGAAATGAATTTGAAATCTCGGATTACAATTTCTTTAACAATACATTACCTTCAAATACAAATTTAAAAAAATCCATACAAAAATCCCAAATACAAAACAACAAACAAATTTTGACCGCAGTGTGCAAACATGTACATGAAGATCAAAATTTGCCGACAACGCAGAAGATGGGACTTTTGCATGGATCTCTAAAAGTAAAACTTCGCCATGGAGAAAAAATGTATATAGCAAAAATCACAAAAATAAATTCAAAAAGAGCGAAAGTGAAAATCAATAAAAATGACCAAGGGATCGCAAAAGGACAGTTTGCAGTTTTTTATAGAAATGATTTATGCTTGGGCTCAGCGGTAATAGATTAAATATGAAATCAGAAATAGTAAAAATCGGAAAAGTGAGAATTGGAGGAGGACTTCCTATTATTATTCAATCAATGACGGATACTCCAACTTCCGACGTAACAGCAACTGTAAAACAATGCATCGAGCTTTATGATGCTGGCGCAGAAATAGTAAGGATGACTGTAAATGATGATACATCCGCGAAAGCAGTGCCTGAAATCAGGAAAAGTTTGGATAAAAAAGGATACAAAGACATCGCACTCATCGGAGATTTTCATTTCAACGGACATATCTTACTAAACAAATATCCACTTCTTGTAAAAGCACTCGATAAATTTAGGGTAAATCCAGCAAACGAAAAATCATTTGAAGAATTTATAAGAATAGCTGCAGAAAATAATAAAACAGTAAGAATAGGCTTAAACAAAGGCTCTTTCGACGGCGATATCGTGAAAGCGATTTTGAGTTATGCAGCGAAAGCAGAAAAACTTGGACTAAAAAGAAATCAAATAGTTCTGAGTTTGAAGAGTTCAGACGCAGTAGATTTCATAAAAGATCATGAAAGATTAGCGGAAGGAATGAAGAAAAATAAAAAGATATATGCCCTCCACGTAGGCCTTACAGAAGCGGGAACGGGCGTTCAAGGAATTGTAGCAAGTTCTGTCGCGACAGGAATACTTTTACAAAAAGGCATCGGAGATACGATAAGAGTTTCGATAACTCCGACGAAAAATGAAAGCAGAACAAAAGAAGTGGAAGTCTGCAAAAATATTTTACAAACGTTAAATATTCGCACGTTTACGCCAAAAATCACAAGTTGTCCTGGATGCGGAAGAACGAATAAAAAATATTTTCAGGAAATGGTTGAGAGAATAAATGAACACATCAAAAAATATAAAAACGCAAAAAATCTTCATATCGCAATAATGGGATGTATTGTAAACGGTCCAGGCGAATGCAAGAAAGCAGATATTGCAATAATGTTGCCGGGATATCAAGAAAAACAGACAGCTCAGGTTTACATCAAAGGTAAGCTAACAAAGAGCTTAAGTGGTAAAAATATGCTCAAAGAATTCTTTGAAATATTAGACAAAGAGCTGAAAATAAGCTAAAAATTCCTAAGCTACATAACAAATAAAAATGATTCTTTCAGACCAAACTTTAGAGCGTTTAATAAAAGAGAAAATTATCGTCATTGATCCGGTTGATGAAAAATCTATTCAGCCAGCATCAGTTGATTTAAGGCTCGGAACACACTTTCTCATCATCGAAGAAAATCAAATGGAGGTGATAACTTTGGACTCAGAAGTTCAATACCGAGAAACAAATAGCGATACAATAATAATCCCTCCAAAATCATTTCTTCTCGCGACGACACAAGAATATATAAAATTGCCAAATGACATTACGGCCTTCGTAGAGGGCAGAAGCTCGATTGGAAGAATCGGACTTTTCATCCAAAATGCAGGATGGGTCGATCCGGGATTTGAAGGAAGAATAACTCTAGAACTATACAATGCGAGTGCGCTTCCAATAAAACTTCAGGCAGGAAAAAGAATCTGTCAGTTGGTTTGTTGCAGAATGGACGCGCCGGCGAAAACGCCATACAATGGGAAATATCAGGGGCAAGATAAAACAACAGGAAGCAAAATTCACAAAGATACAGACACTATAAAAATAAATTTATGAAACAATATTTAGAACTCGTACAAGAAGTTTTGAAAGATGGAGTTGAGAAAAAAGATAGAACTGGCACAGGAACTATTTCGATTTTTGGAACGCAAAAAAAATACGATTTGCGCGAAGGATTTCCAATGGTAACAACGAAAAAAGTAAGCTACGGAGCTATTTTGAGAGAATTACTTTGGTTTCTAAAAGGATCTACAAATATAAACGAAGATTTAACTCAGCACACTCCAATTTGGGACGCATGGGCCGACAAAGAAGGAAACCTAGGTCCGATTTATGGCTACCAATGGAGGAAATGGGAAAAATTTACTTTAGGCGAAGATCAGAAGACATACACAAAAAGTCACATAGATCAGATACAAACTGCGATAGATACAATCAAAAATAATCCGGATTCAAGAAGAATAATAGTAAGTGCATGGAACGTTGCAGATTTGGACAGGATGGCGCTTCCACCCTGCCACGCATTCTTCCAATTTTACGTTGTAGGAGAATTTTTGGACGTACAGCTCTATCAGAGGAGTGCGGACGTCGCGCTTGGCGTACCGTACAATATTGCGAGCTATGCGACACTTTTGATGATGGTCGCACAAGAATGTAATTTAACTCCAAGATATTTTGTTCATACGACAGGAGACACACACATTTACTCAAATCATTTGGAAGGAATAAAAGAACAAGTCAAAAGACAACCACACGCATTGCCGCAGTTGGTAATAGCAAAAAAACCTTTCCGGGATTTAACATTTGAAGACTTCGAATTGAAAAATTACACGCACGAGGCCTTTATAAAATTCCCCGTGGCTGTATAATGCTGTATAATAAAGCCATGACGAACAAAGAAATTTACATCATCGTTGCAGTAGACTCAAAAAATGGCATAGGCAAGGACAACGCAATGCCATGGCATTTCAAAAAAGAAACTAAGTATTTCAAAGAGATTACTCTAACGACAAAAGATCCAAGCAAAAAAAACATGGTAATCATGGGCAAAAACACTTGGTATTCTTTGCCTGAAAAATATCGTCCGCTTAAAAACAGAAAAAATGTAGTCCTTACTCGCGATATATCACTAAAAATCGAAGGAGTAGAAATCCGCCAATCTCTAGACGAAGCTATCAATTCAGCAGGGGACGACATCGAAACCATTTTCATAATCGGTGGCGCAACACTTTTCAAAGAATCCTTAACTCATCCAAGACTAACAGGACTTTACATCACATTTATCGAGAACGAATACGAATGCGATACGTATTTCCCTAAAATCCCAGCCAAATTCTCGCATAAACAACTTCTAAAAGAGGAAGAAGAGGATGGAGTGAAGTTCAAATTCATACTCTATACATAAAAGAGAGCAGAAATCTATTTCCCAAACTCTTAACTTCCCTATTTCGCCAAAGCCTTATCTATAACTTGCTCATACGCTTCAAGGCTATATAGCCCATCCATCATATAGCCATTGATAAGAAATCCGGGAGTTCCTCTGAATCCGATATTGGTAGCATCTTGTGAATCCTTTGCTACTTCATCTTTGAATGTATCAGCGGCAACGCATGAATCAAATTTAGATAGATTTGCTCCTGATTTTCCGGCAGATTTCCTCAAGCTTTCCCCAGTCATTTCTTCAGAAAGCGCCGCTTCAAAAATATTTTCATTCATCGCATAATACATCTCGTCTCCACCTTGATCTTTCACGCACTCGGCCGCAAGCGCAGCAGGATAAGCATTTGGATGAATTGAAGTAAGTGGAAGATCTCTATAAACAAAATTCATTTTACCGGTATCAATATATTTTTCTTTCAATGTTGGGAAAACTTCGGCATGAAATCTTTGGCAAACCGGACATTGATAATCTGAAAATTCAATCATTGTGACAGGAGCATCGCTATCCCCAAGAACCGCATCATCATCAGTATAATCACCTTCAATTATCGTTCCAGTCTTGTCTTCCGGTTGAGCCTCGGCTTGTTGTTTCGCAATGAAAGCCTTGATGCCTTCCTCAACTTTCGAATTGAAAACATCATCAGTCATTTTATTTGCATACTCGTATCCGAAAAAAGATAGAGACCCGGAAACAAGGATAGAAGCCACTAGAATAGAAACCGGAAGCAATTTGTTTGATTTTTTTTTCATATTGTTTAAAATTAATTAATTTAAGAAATCAAATTTTCTATCGCACCATTTAGTTTTTGAGTATACTTTTTTCCCGTCAAAATATATTTCCGCGTTTGCCCACTTGAAATTAAATATCAAATCCCAATGCACGCTCGAATCATTCCCGTTTGGGCATTCATCATAACACTTGCCTAACGCCATGTGCAAACTCTTGCCCATTTTTTCATCAAAAAGGATTTGACGCGTCCATGTTTTTATTTGATCGTTAAGCCCAAAAGCGAATTCCCCGAAATATCTTGACCCTTTATCTGTATCCAGCAGTTTTGTTAGTGCAATTTTGTGATCAGACTCTTCTCCGACAACTTTTCCGTCTTTAAGAGTAAGTTTCACCCAATTAAAATCATGTGATTGATAATGAGTCGGTACATTATATTTGATCACACCATTCACACTATCACGCACAGGAGAAGTGAAAATTTCACCATCAGGCAAATTACATTTTCCACAGCATGTAACCCATGTTTGCCCTGCGACAGAAACTTCCAAATCAGTTTCATCTCCTACAATTCTTATTTTTTTAACTTTAGTCATTAGATCTACAAATTTTTGCTGCAATTTTTCTTCCTTTTTCCAATCCAAAAGACAACTATCCAAAATAAAATCTTCCCACTCCTCAAGGCTTCTGTTAGCCATTATTGCAGATGCATTGTTTGGGTATGCAAGAAGACACCATCTCTTTTTATGCAAAATATCACTCAAAGGTTTTCGCGCTTCTTGGCACACATTGAGCTTTTTAAAATCAACTTCTTTAAGTTCGTAAGGATTTGTATCCGCAAGAATTTGAACCATCGCATCATAACTATCTGCAACTTGTTTGTCCAAATCGCTCAAGTGTTTGAGCTGATTTGTGTCTGCATGTTTGAAAAATATTTTGCTAAGTTCATCATTTGAAAAACGAACATCGATAGCAATCGCGCCAGCTTTCACGCATTCTTCATAAATTTCTTTTAGCAGGGGATAGCTCTCAAATCCATATCCTCTCAGCAAAATCCTCTCACCTTTTTTCAAAGCAATCGAATAATTCACAACAATATCAGCAAGTTTTTTGAGTTTGTATTTATCAATCATGCGAGCATTCTACCACGCTATTGCAAACAGACAAAAATAAAATTTTATAATCTGATCCCACGCTGATTAAACGCTCGTACATCCCCAATTGAGCCCCCGATAAGTTTAGGTAAATCTTCAGAATCGATATTGCGCACTCTTTCAAAAACCTCTGCAATAAGCTCGTCGGGAGCTCCTCCATGATAAAAAATATCCCCACGAGCACGTCCCTCATCAAAATCATAATTATCCTCATCCCATGAAAAAAGATTTCCCAATTTTTCATGAAATTTTGGAGGAAATCTTTCTTCGGCAAAACGGCTTCTCAAAACAAAATCTTCGGCAGGAGAAAAATCTGCTAAAATATTTTTTGCAATCATACCTTTTGTTGTAGGCAGTATTTCAACTTTGCCCAATGGCGAAACATGAACAATAGGATAAAATGGCGTCAAAAAAGGGAACAATCTTTGAGGGAAAACATTGTGTCCCCAATATTGTTCAGTAACTTCTGCCGCCTCAGCAAATCCACCCATATTGGTGAATCCGGATTCATCTAATTCGCATATTGAAACCGGAGATTCTGATTTATCCACAGTATCATTTGCAACATCAACAAAAAGTGCTCCGGCCTGTAAAGCATTTTGGTAAGAATTCCCTTTTATTCCGGCAATTTGTTTCAAATGTCCGCCACGTGCATGAAAATGTCTCAGCGCTTGCATGCCGGGAGGAACAGAATTCCCTTTCGTTTGAGGATATTTTAACGCTCTAAAAATTTGCACCCAAACGCCATCGGTAATAGTATCGTAAAACCCTACAGGATAATTTTTGGGATTTCTAATCGAAGGATCGCTTTCATACTGAGGAGGAAGATCTTTACTCATTTTTTTAAGTGCACCCTTTATTCTTATGTCAAATATTTTCATCAACTTCATTAATTCTACAACGATAGCATCAAGATTCGGCAAAAGAACGCTTTCCGTAAGCTCACGCTGTTGGTCATCCACAGGCCTTGTGTCCCGAGAATCTATCCACGTTTCCAATATTTCCTTAAATGCTCCGTCTTGAATATCCATATGAATTTATAAAAGGAGGCAATTATCACAAAAAACATTGATTTATGAAAGGTATACCCTTAGAATCTCCCTGTAAAACTTTTTGCGCCGGAGTAGCTCATTGGTAGAGCAGTGGATTGAAAATCCATGTGTAGGCAGTCCGATTCTGCCCTTCGGCACCACTTCCATCAATAAACTTCATCATGCGAACCAATATCAACCGGGACGATTTGATCGTCTTTGATTATGAAATAAATAATCAGTCGATAGGAGATGGTGACGGAAACGCTAAATAACTCGGCTAATCTTCCTGATAATTTATGCATTCTCAAAGAAGGATGTTGAGGATTTATGCAAAGTATTTTTAAAATTTTCTCGTATTGTTCTAATATTTTCGGATGTTTTTCGAAAAATTTCTTTGCTCTTTTTTGATAACTTTCAGTAATGACTAATTTATACATTCTTCAAATCTTTTATATGCTTCTCAACACTTTTTACTTTAAACTTCCCCTTAGCCAAATCCGCTTCGGATTCTTTTAAAGCGGCATCCAGCTCACATTCACGCAGATAATTGTATTGATCCATGGTAAGTACGGCAAAACTTTTTTCACCATGAATCGTTATGAAAGTTTCGCTGAATTTTTTGGCTCTTTCGTTAAGAGCTGACATGCCTTTGGTCTTTAGTTCCTGAGCAGTTACGATATTATTCATAGTACTGTTTATAATTTATATATAGTACTATTAATAATACCATCCGGGGGCGTAGATGTAAAGGAAAAATGGCAAACTTTATTCGAACATCATCTGCGACTATGTCCCACTTCTTGACACATTGCCGTAATAGTGATATAACTCTGCTTCATATATCACAATATATTTTTTTATGAGCCCAGAATCAGCAGATAGGACGGCAAGGCAGAGAAGATAGAATGGTTAACGGAGAAAATTTCTTGCAGGAATTATTATAAATCACGCAAAAGAAAAAAGACCCTCGAGGCTATTAAGTTCAAGAGTCCTTTTTCGGATGGTACCCAATGAATGGCGGTGAAGCCTATCAAAAGAATACCGGAGAGCTGATTTCCTTCTAAATAACTTGCATTATAAGAAGGGATCAGTGGGGCAATTAAAATATAAAACTTACGTTCCATATCCCAATTGCAAGTATATAATAACATATTTTTAGAAAAAATACAATAGCGCTTTTTTTAAAAAAGAATATTATAAAAACGTAATCCATAACAAACAATCTTTATGGAAATAACTTTCTTTCACAAGAACCTCACGAAGGCCGAAGAAAGCTCTTTCGTTGAGTACGTGGAAACAAAACGGGAGATGATAACAAATCTTCTGAAAACGTTTCCGGAGAATGCTACGCTCATGAGAGCAAACATCGAGAAATTCGAGAAGCATGACGCTTATGAGGTGGAATTGGCGGTAATAATGCCGACAAAACAAGTTGTGGCAAAAGAGGCAAGCCACATGATAACGAAAGCGGTGGATCTTGCAAAAGACAGGTTAGTTTCTCAGATAAAGAAACATATCGCTTTAATGAGAAGAGAACGAAAGCACAAGTCTGTAAGGGAAAGAAAGGAGGTTGGAATAAAAGAAGAAGTCTTGTTCTAAGATAAACAAAAAAGAGCCCCGCAATGCGGAGCTCTTTTTTTGAAAGTAATTTTATAATTACTTAGCAGCTTCTTCAGCTGGAGCTTCTACAGCTGGAGCTTCTACAGCTGGAGCTTCTACAGCTGGAGTTTCTACAGCTTTTTCTGGTTCAACAACAGTTGTTGCTGGAGCTTCTGTTTCTTCTGTTGCAGGAGCTGTTATAGCAGCACATCCAACTAGAGAAAGCATAGCAACCAAAGCTAGAGATAGTACAATCTTCTTCATAGCCATCTAGGTTAAGAAATTAATATATTTGTGAGTGACATAGTCACAACGCAACAAATTATACGTATAACCCGAAAAATGTAAAAGAGTTAAAGTTGACAAAGAGGCGAGGAAATGGTTTTAATAGAGCCATGATTTGCGTGCCGATAAGACAAAATAGTAGTGAAAAAGCCGCTAAAATGATGGTCTCTGCCCAAAAAGTGGCTGACATAAGCGAAATATGGTTTGATGAGATTTCGGATTTTTCCGCAAAAGACATGGAAGAAATAACAAAAAAGAAGAAAACTCAAGTTATATACAAATGGCAGGGGAATCGCGAAAATCTGATAATTGTTCTGAATAAAAAGATAGAATATATAGATATTGATGTAAAAACGGAACAATCAATAATTAGAGAAATAAAGAAGATAAGTCCCAAAACCAAAATAATAATTTCATTTCACGACTTCAAGAAAACGCCAAAAGACGCAGAACTTCTGAAAATAGTTGCGAAAATGAAAACAAAAAAAGCGGATATTTTTAAGTTGGCCACCTTCGCAAATGACTTTTCTGACAATTTTAGAATGTTTAAACTCTTGTCAGCTCTTATCGAAAAAGGAGAAAAGGCGATATGTATTTGCATGGGGGAGAAAGGCAAATTCTCTCGCACTGCTGGACATTTACTCGGAAATTATTTAATGTACGCACCGCTGAATAAAAAAGATATTACAGCGGAAGGACAATTAACAGTTAAAGAACTCAAAAAATGTCTCTAAAAATAGGAATTGTAGGCTTACCAAATGTAGGAAAATCAACTCTGTTTAACGCATTAACAAGGACAAAATGCGCGCAGGCTGCAAATTATCCTTTTTGCACAATCGATCCAAATATTGGAATAGTTGAAGTCCCGGATTTTAGATTAAAAAAATTAACTGAATTCTCGAAATCAGAAAAAGTTATTCCTGCGACGATAGAATTCGTTGACATTGCAGGGCTTGTTAAAGGCGCAAGTACCGGAGAAGGACTCGGAAATAAATTTCTTTCACACATCAGAGAATGCAACGCGATCGCTCACATCGTTAGAGTTTTCAGTGATTCAAATGTCATCCATGTTCACGGAACTGTTGATCCTAAAATAGACAAAGAAGTTATAGAATCAGAATTGATAATTGCTGACATGCAAACGACAGAAAAACGCTTGGACAAGGCAATTTCTGAGTCAAAAGCTGGAGACAAAGATAAAAAAATATATGCAGAATTGGTTAGGAAAGTTTTGGAAAATTTGCAAAAAGGAACTATGGCTGTCGACATAGATTTAACGGATGACGAAAAAGAACAGATAAAAGATTTACATTTGCTCACAATGAAGCCAAATTTCTACATAATAAATCTTAGCGAAGAAGAAATAAAAAATGCAGACAGGAAAAAGTTCGCAGAAATATTAGACGTAAAAGATGAAAATAAAATTATTCCGGTTTGCGCAAAAATAGAAGAAGAACTCGGAGATCTAAACGAAGAAGATGCCTACGAATATTTAAAAGAACTTGGGCTAAAAGAAACCGGTTTAAACGCATTAATCCGCACAGCATATGAAACACTCGGCCTGATAACATATTTCACCACGGGCCCAAAAGAATCGCACGCATGGACAATCAAAAAAGGTATTTTTGCCCCTCAAGCGGCCGGAGTTGTTCATACAGATTTCGAAAAAGGCTTTATAAAGGCGGAAATAATAAATTGGCAAAAACTCTTGGAAGCGGGAAGCGAAGTAAAAGCGAAAGAATTGGGACTCTTAAGAATAGAAGGGAAAGAATATGTAATGCAAGACGGAGATAGTGTGCATTTCAGATTCGCTAACTAAGATATTTTTTAAAATTGACGAAACTGAATCCAAGATAGGCATAAATCATGGCTATCTCTATAATCAAAGTCGTCCAGCTCAATTTTAGATCAAAATAAAAAAGTTCAAATAAAAGCAGAAATGAGGCAATAATCGGGACACCCATGGAGAAAATCAAAAATGCCCTCTTGTTTCTGATGATAGGGAAATACTTTTTCGTGATATCTGTCAGATAGAAAACACATAAAAATAGAATAAGCAGTCCGGCATCCAAAATCGCATTAAAGACAACTGTGGAATTTTTTGCGAACGGAATTTCGTCTATAAAATGAATAAGAACAGGGTGAATTATCCATAAAACAATCGTAAAAATAGCAAAAGCATAAGTAAAATAAATACCAACATAAGAAATTCTATGAACAGATTTAAACCCGTCCATTTTTTCTAGTTCATGAAAAATATTTTCAAGATCCTCTATTCCATCAACCATTATTTTAACACTAAAATATGCCTCATCCTGTTTATTAGAGCCATAACCTTTTAGGTGAGTCATGTCCGAAGAATATTTGTACAAGATGTCGGAAATGTCTCTAAGAAGCCCAAATCTATTCTTCGCGACAATTCTTAGGGTTACATTTATTCCCTCACTTCCTTTCTTTGTTAATGATTTTACGATATCAATAGCCTTCAGATTTCCCTCTCCTATAGCTATAAAAACACTTTGCATACTTTCAAAATCTTTATGAAAATATGCGTTAATGCCACCTTTCAATTTTTTAAAATTAAAACTCGTAATAAGATCAAGTCCAGCCATATCAAACTCTTGTTGAAGTATTTTTTTGCCCTCTTTTAATTTCGATACATCTGCGATTTCCCCTAGATATTCCCTTATTTTTGATTTCGCAATATTCGTTTTCGTAAAAGAAAGCCAGGAAATTTCAGGAGTTGAATCCTCGGAAGTTATTATTTCTACGATATCGCCCGTCTTTAATTTCGTAAGAATAGGATAAATATGTCCATTGATTTCAGCTTTGCAAGCATGATTTCCAAAATCATCGGATACGGCATAAGCAAAATCTATTACAGATGCTTCACTTGGCAAATCGATGCGTTTTCCCATCGGGGTAAAAACGAATATTTTATCCTGAAATACATCGGATTTTAATTGTTCAAGAAAATTTTCACTACCATAAAGTTCATTATCCGATTCAAGAACATCGCTTATCCAAGAAGAAAAAGCATTATCCTTATTTCTCTTGTTTAAAAGTGAAGGAATAAGTCCATAATTAGCCTGTTTTTGCATATCAGTCGTTCGTATTTGGATCTCCGTAAGAATTCCGTCAATTCCAAAAACCGTAGTATGAAGGCTCTGATAGCCATTCATTTTAGGGCTGGCGATGTAATCCTTGAATCTTCCGACTTTTGGGACATACAACCCATGAATAATCCCAAGTGCTTGATAGCAAGAAGATACATCGTCCACAACAATTCTTATCGCGATTCTATCTTTTATCTCATTTATGGTTTTACCTTCAAGTTTAATTTTTTTGTAGATGTTGTATGAATTTTTCTCTTTTTCGAGAATTTTAGCTTTAATCTTTGCATCTCTCAGCTTTGAAGAAAGCTCTTTTACAAACTCACAAACAGAATCTTTATGTTTCAAAATATTCCCTTCAGTTTTTTCTCTTAATTTTTCGTACTCCGCAGGGAAAATATATTTGAAACACAAATTCTCAAGTTCAGACTTAAAAGCCTGAATTCCTATCAGATTTGCAATCGGAACATAAACCTCAAGAGTTTCTTTTGAAATTCTCAATCGCTTTTCGGGTTTATCGATGAAGTGAAGGGTCCTCATATTGTGGAGCCTATCTGCAAGTTTGATTAGAATTACTCGAGGGTCTTTTATGCTATGAAGCAGAAGTTTTTTTAGTGACTCAACCTCTCTCTCCGCCATATGACTTTGGTAATGTACCTTAGCCAATTTCGTAATGCCGTCCACGAGAAATGCAACTTTTTCACCGAATAGTTTTTTTATTTCAAAGATGGTGTGGCTTGTATCCTCAGGAACATCGTGAAGAAGCGCGCTTATAAGCACATCTTGTCCTGCATGTATTTCCGTCAAAATAGAGACAACCGTCACAGGATGCACGATATATGGAGTTTCATTATCTTTTCTAAGTTGTCCGAAATGCGCATTTTCAGCGAACTCAAACGCTTTTCGGAACTTTTTGTCATCAAAATCCGGAAGGTATTTTTTTATACTTTTTATCAACGAATTAAGATCAAAATACTTGCTGTAGTCTTTTTTCACCATAAAAACGTTAAATTAGCGTCCGAAAAGATAAAAAAAGCATGTCACAAAACCACCATTCCGTCAACTTTTTTAATTATATGAAGATTGAAAAATGGCTTAAAAAAGAGTAATATATACAGATTCAAACAAAAATAAAAACAAATGACAGAATATTTCAAAATACATATAAACCCACACGAGTTTCCGCACGAGCAAATTCCGAAGGAGCCTCTACCTCAAAAAGAAGCTCCGGTGGAGGAACAAAGAACACTTAAAACCATATTGAAAGATGGTGCCAGGCAGATTATAGCTAGCGCGGTTATATTGGGAATAGGTATTTTAGCTCTCAATTGGTCTGCATACTATGAAATCGCGAAAGATGAGTTCAAAACGCTTACCGGTACGCACGTGGAAAGCCCTTTAAACAAGCTTATAGAAACACCTAAAACGCCAGAAACAAGTCAAGCGGCGGACACAGCCAAAACAGCGCAGGCAAATACTCTAAACACTCAAAATATCCCGGCTTTAAATATAGAAATAGCCCCAAGTGACAATAGACTTATAATCCCTCGAATAGATCAAAATCTTCCGATTGTCAGGATTAGCAGTGAAACGCTTATAAGACGAGACTGGAGTGCTCTTGAGAAAGAAATGCAAAATGCTTTGCAAGGAGGCGTGGTTCACTACCCTGGAACAAGTATCCCCGGAGAATTGGGAAACATGGCTATTACTGGGCACAGTTCGTATTTCCCATGGGATTCAGGCAGATTTAAAGATGTTTTTGCGCTTTTGCACAATGTCGTGGAAGGCGACAAAATAGTCATGTATTGGGAAGGCAAAAAATATATATATGAAGTAACCGAAATAAAGATCGTTCTTCCGAGCGACATATCTATCTTGAAACAAACTCCTGACAGTACATTGACTCTGATAACATGTACTCCGGTTGGAACAAATCTAAAAAGACTTGTCGTCAGAGCAAAGCCAGTCGAAGATGTTGGCCAATCAAACGATGGGAAAATAAAAAGATAAACTTATAAATTTTGAAGATGTTTGAACAATTCTTCTTCTTCTTTCTGCTCTCCTGCTTTACTTAGGTTTTCTTCTTTCCTTATATTTGCCAATTTTTCTTTTATTGTAACTTCATTGAATTTAGGGGCTTGCGCAGGAGCTGACTCAGTTTCTGTAGCATATTCCTGATCAAGTTTTGCAAGTTGATTCTTTTCATTCAAAAGAATGCCTTGGAATTTGGTTATTTGATCTTCAGACATAATAGGCATGATTTGAAGCCAATATTCGCGTTCTTCAGTATTCATAGATTCTGTTTCGAAAATAAGCTTTATAAGATCCGGAAATTTTTCTCTAATAAGTTTTGGAACAATATAAAACGACTCCGCCTCAATAAGATATTGCTCGGCAGTTTTATTCTTATCGACTACTATTTGTTGTGAAACTTGTGACATATACTAGATTATAAATACATCCCCCCCCCCTATTTCAAGCCTTTCTTTTATGTCCCTTACGCTATGAACAAGATTTTGCATCTGGAAAGTCCCCGTGAAACCCGCATCATTAAGCCCTTTAATGTCTCTAATTTTTGAAAGAACATTAAATGCTTCAATATCCGCTTTCCCCTTTTTGTCTACAGGAAGTTGATCATAAACAGCATGATTGATCAAAGTTTCAGGTTTATAAAGGTCAATTGTGCCTTTTGAAATCAGATCAAGCACAGTATTTAAAAATTCTTCATCTTTCGGATCATTCCCCGCAGGTGTGGCCAAAGGGGTATTAAGCACCTTTTGTGTCTCGGGATCTATTTGATTATTTGTTTGTGAATCCATTTTTTATTGAATTAATCTTTAAATTATAGCAGAATTAAGCTCAGAAATCAATCAATCCATGAATAAAGACGAAGCTAAATCCAGAATAGAAAAGTTAAAGGAAAAAATCAACAAATTAAATTATAAATATTTTGTCTTAAATGAGACGGAAGTGTCCGAATCGGTTAGGGATTCTTTGAAAAAAGCATTAATAGAATTAGAACAAGAATATCCACAGTTTATAACTCCGGATTCACCAACACAAAGAGTCGGAAGCGTGCTTTCAGGAAAATTCGAAAAAGTAAGGCACACAACTCCAAAAAAGAGTCTCGCAGATGTTTTCTCAGAGGCGGAGATTCGTGATTGGGAAGAGCGAATCGATAAAATAGTACCGGACAAAAAAGAATTTGTTTGTGAACTAAAAATTGACGGACTAAACATCACGATTCTTTACGAAAAAGGAATTTTTGTAAGGGCTTTGACGAGAGGAAACGGAATAGAAGGCGAAGACGTCACTCATGCGGTAAAAACTATCGAAGCTGTACCGCTTCAATTAAACGAAAAAGTAGACATTGAAGTTTCAGGAGAGGTTTACATTCCAAAAAAAGAATTTGAAAAAATAAATGAAGATCAAAAGGGAATGGGCTTGGAACCTTTCGCAAATCCAAGAAATGCGGCGGCAGGAGCGGTGAGGCAACTCGACCCAAAAGTGGCCTCAAAACGTGGACTTTCGATGTTTTTTTATCACGTAGACAAGACAAATTTAAGCGACAAAATCACAACACAGGAAGAAATTCTTGAGAAATTCAAACAACTTGGTTTGCCGGTTTGCGATCATTACGAAAAAGTAAAATCCATAGATGAAGTAATAAAATTTTGCGAAAAATGGGCAAAAAAAAGAGAACACGTTGGATTTGAAATAGACGGAATCGTGATAAAAGTGAATGACTTTGAAAGCCAGAAACGGCTTGGATATACGGCAAAAGCGCCAAGATATGCTGTCGCATACAAATTTCCAGCGGCACAAGTTTCAAGCAGAATTTTGGATATAATTTTACAAGTCGGTCGCACAGGTGCAATTACTCCGGTGGCAGTTATGATCCCAACATTAGTTGCCGGATCCACAGTTTCACGCGCAACTCTCCACAACGAAGACGAGATTACCAAAAAAGACATAAGAATAGGGGACACCGTGATTATCCAAAAGGCCGGGGACGTGATCCCTGAGGTCGTTTCAGTGATTAAAGATTTGAGGACAGGTGAAGAAAAACCTTTTTATTTTCCGAAAAAATGTTCGGTTTGTGGGGCTGACATCGAAAGGAAAGAAGGAGAATCGGCATACAGATGTACAAACAAAAATTGTTATGCGGTCGAAAAAGAAAAACTCATACATTTCGTTTCAAAAAAAGCATTCAACGTCGATGGACTTGGAGAAAAAGTAGTTGAACAAATGATCAACGAAGGGCTTATACAAAAGGCTCCTGATATTTTTACATTAAAAAGAGAAGAGTTGATGGGCATGGAACTTTTCAAAGATAAAAGAGCGGACAATCTCCTTCACAGCGTTGAAAAATCAAAAAAAATAGAGTTGGATAAATTTATTTTTGCCATAGGAATCAGATATTTGGGAGAACAAGGAAGTTATGATTTTGCAAAACACATCATCCATCATCAGAAAAAATCTAACAAAAAAATCGAACGCAAAGCAGTGCAATCATCGCAAAACCAATTATTTGATATTGAAGAAAAATCGCAAGAAGAAGAGGTCTTTTCGATACTCGACATGATTGAAACAGTGAAATCTTTTTCATTGGAGGAAATAAAAAATATAGAAGGAATAGGCGAAAAAATGGGAGATGAATTGTATGAATGGTTCAATAATGAAAAAAATGAAACACTTCTCGAAGATTTATACAAAGTTGGAGTAGTTCTCGAAATCTCAAATCTCACTTCTACAGGAAAACTCAAAGGAAAATCTTTTGTGTTAACAGGAATACTTGAAGGACTTGGTCGAGACGAAGCCAAAGATTTAATAAAGAAAAACGGAGGGACGGTTCACTCATCTGTAAGCCAAAACACTGACTTTCTTTTGGCCGGAGAATCTGCCGGAGAAAAATACACAAAAGCAAAAGACCTTGGAGTAAAAATTATCGATGAAGAAACATTTAGAAAAATGCTTTAATCCACGACTTCTCCTCCAAAAATTTCCAAAGCTTCGTCTAAAGCTTCATCATTTTTTTCCACAACGGATTTTATTTCTATGTCTTTTATTACAGACAAAATCTTAACTCCATGTCCAAAAATGGAATTGATGATTTCCTCAAGCTCAACCCTATAATCATGTTCCATCACTTTATCTTTATGGAAAGTGGATGCAAATGCGAGCGTAAGATCGGCGCCATTGAGTTTCAAAGGAGAAGCATGTTTTACCGACATTCTAAGCGCCGGAGATTTCGCTCTTTCTATAATTCTCGGCCAAGATCCAATGATTTTTTCAATCGTGAATTCTGGAGGCACTCCGGTGTTTTCAACGACAGGCTCAATAATTGGCGCATGTTCGCGAGCAATTACAGGCTCAGGGTTTTTCGGGATAATTTTTACAGCGGGTGCAGAAACTTTCTCTTCATTTTTTACAACAACAACTTCTTCTTTCAAATTCCCGGCAATTCGAATAATGGCTATTTCAAGGGGTAATTGAGGGATACTCATTGTGTTTATTTTCTCGTAAGCAAATTGAAATGCCTCAATAACTTTGATGAGCCACGCAGATTTTGCAGGATCATTTTTCATCACGCTTTCAATAAGTTTAGATCTCAAATCCTCGATAAATTCATGCACGAATTGTTTCAAATCATTGCCTTGATCGTGCATGTCATGCACGATTCGTAATGCATCTTTCACATCTTTTTTCTCAATCGCTCCATAAAGTTCTTCAAGCAAAATATAACTCGTGATACCAAGAATTTCTTGAACATGTTCAAAGGTCAAAACGCTGTTTGTGGTGAGTTGTTCGACCAAACCGATTGCATCTCTCATTCCGCCATCAACATATCTGCTAATGGCCTCTAAAGCCTTATCCTCAGCTTTTATGCCTTCTATTTGAGCAATGTAATTCAGTCTCGTCATTATGGCTTTTCCGGTCACACGTTTAAAATCAAAACGCTGACATCTCGAAATAATTGTTTCCGGAATTTTGTGCGATTCAGTCGTTGCAAGAATAAAATATGCATGAGCAGGAGGTTCCTCAAGTGTCTTAAGCAAGGCATTAAATGCCTCCTTCGTCATCATGTGGACCTCATCTATGATATAAACTTTATATTTTGAACGAGTCGGAGAAAACTGAATTTTCTCTTTTAGATCACGAACTTCATCGATACCTCTATTCGAAGCGGCATCAATTTCTATAATATCAATAAGTCTTCCGTCATTTATCTCCGTGCAAAATTCGCATTTATCACATGGTTCGTAATCATCTTTCAAATCATTACAATTTAAAGCCTTCGCTACAAGCCTTGCTGTAGAGGTTTTTCCTGTTCCTCTAGGCCCCGTAAAAAGATAAGCATGAGAAACATTCCCAGACTTAAATGCATTCATCAAAGTTGTCTTGATGTGGTCTTGTCCCACAAGATTATCAAAATTGTGCGGTCGATATTTCCTATATAAAGCTATTTTCTCCATATGTTTTTAAACTAGGAGAGCATACTAGCACATTCTTAGGGCGTGTTTAATCTTTTTTTCAAATATTTCCCTTGAAAAAATTTGCGCATGTCGGCGGATAGTATGTGGCAAATAGAACTTTTCATTATACATAAGCCTTGCGAGGCCATCTTCCATGGACTCAACAGTTTGTTCAAAGAAAAATTCTCCGGTCTTTCCTGAAATAACACTTTCGGTGACGCCACCTTTTCCATAAGCCAAAACGGGCTTTCCGCAAGCCATCGCTTCGACAGGAGTAATCCCAAAATCTTCTTCCCCCGGGAATATAAGTGCGCGACAATTTTCCATATATTCTTTCACAGTTTCATCATCCTTAAATCCAAGAAAATCTATATTATCCCCAGCAATACTTTCGAGATATTCTCTCTGCGGACCATCCCCGATGACAATGAGTTTTCGGCCTATCTTATTGAAAAGTTGAACAGCAAGATCAATTTTTTTGTACGGAGTTAATGTGGAAACAATCAAGAAATAATTTGAATGTTCTTCTTTAGCGCGAAATTTTTCTGTATCAACGGGCGGATAAACAATATCGCTTTCCATTTTATAATATTTACTGATGCGTTTTTGTACATGTCTTGAATTTGATAGATACCTCGTAGGCCTATCTGCCGCAATCGCATCCCATTCACGTAAATATTTCATTAAAGGCGCATAAAGAAAAGCCTTAAATCCTTTTATGTCATTTTCTTCTCGGTATTCATTCGAATAATCCCACGCATAACGCATAGGGGAGTGACAATAGCAAATATGTTTTGTTTCAAGAGGAGTGATAATTCCATGAGAATAAGCACCACTCGAGCTTATGACGAAATCAAACCCTTCAAAATTCATTTCTTCGATAGCACGTGGAATTTTATGAGTAAGAAGCCGATATCTTTTTCTTATAAAACTTGGATAACTCTGCAAAAAAGAAGTTCGGACTCTTTCTTTCGGAAAAATATGCCCGACTTTTTTCTCGTCATAAAGCAAAGTAAAAATAGGAGCCGTGGGAAACATTTCAGCAAGTACTTTAAGCACACGTTCAGCTCCTCCAAGCTTAAGCAAAAAATCATGGACTAAAGCTATTTTCATTTATTTTACTGGTTGCTCTGCTGGTGCCTCGTCGACTGCCGGCACTTCATCAGTTGGCGCTGTATCGGCGCTTATCTCTGCAGATGTAGGAGCCGTTACATCAATTCCTGAACATTCCTGTAAAGCTTTTGCTGTAACATTTTTAACCTCTTCATCTTTCTCGTAATTCTTTGTGATAGCTTCCATTCCTGCCTGATCCTCAGCATCAAATCCATAATTTGAATAAATAGCTTTTACTTTATCAGATGTTTCTGGAGTAGGAGCCATAGGATTTTCAGAAGTGAAAATCACGCAGAGCGCCTCAGAAGTAGCTCCAATAAAACGATCTTTTTCACTTTTAAAGAAGTTTGTTAGTTTGCATCCTGATAATGATAATAAAAACACAGTCGAAAGAAGAATTGCTAAACCTTTTTTCATTTTGATAAAATTTATAGAATAAGGACAACTACAAAAGAAATTATACATTGTTAAAAATAGGTGTCAAATTTTCCGAGACTTTTCGTATTTAATACATCATCTTTAGTAAGCCATCCGCGCCTCGCATTGAAAACTCCATACTCCATAAAATCAGGTTGCTCTACGCTATGTGAATCAGTATCTATTACAAATTTTGCACCTTTGTCTTTCGCAATTTTGATAAATATATCTGGCAAATCAAGACGTGACGGACTTGAGTTTATCTCTATGGCTACATGATTTTGCACGCAAGCTTCTATCACTTTTTCCATATCAAATTCCATCGGCGCCCTTTTGTTTATGAGTCGTCCGGTCGGATGTCCGAGAATTTTCGCATAAGGATTTTCGATAGCCGTGAGAAGTCTTTCCGTCTGTGCGTCGTAAGGAAGCGTGCCATACATATGCGCACTGATTACCACTATATCAAGCTGTTTCAAAACATCATCATTAAAATCGAGTGATCCGTCTTTCAAAATATCAACTTCACAACCTTTCAAAATCCTGATTTTCCCTTTAAGTTTTTTATTTAATTCATCAATTTCTTTCCATTGTCTTTGAATATCTTTAGTGCTCATTCCATTCACTATCGCCATGATTGAAGAATGATCCGTCACTGCGAAATATTCGTATCCCTTCGCGATAAAAGCCTCCGCCATCTCTTCAATACTTGCTTTCCCGTCGCTATAAGTAGTGTGATTATGAAGATCTCCTTTCATATCTTTCAGTTCTATAAATTCAGGGAATTTTTTATTTTTCAGTCCATACTCGATTTCGCCATTATTGTATCGATTTTCAGGAATGATATAAGGAAGCCCGACACTTTTGAAAACCTCCTCTTCTGTTTTTCCAGCAATCATTTTCTCTCCTTTGAAAACACCATATTCATTTATTTTAAGCCCTTTTTTCTTTGCAAGATCGCGTATTTTTATATTGTGATCTTTGCTTCCAGTAAAATAATGCATCGCCGCACCAAAACTCTCATCATCGATAACGCGTAAATCCACTTGAATTCCACTTTGCAAAACAACGCTTGATTTAGTGTCCCCCTTAGAAAGAATTGTCAAAATCTCCCTATAAGAATTGAAATATGTCATCACTGTTTCACTACTCTTTTTCGGATTTTTTACTGTGACAAGAATATCGATATCGCCGATGGTTTCTTGTCTTCTGCGAAGGCTTCCCGCGTATCCAATCCTTTTTACATCGTCACATTTTTCCATAAAAGAAATAACTCTTTTAGCCTCTTGCATGGCTTCGGAAATCAGATGTCTTTTTGTCGAAAAATAAGCATGTTCAGAAATTGCCTTCATGATTTCATTTTCTGTTTTTTTTCCCATTCCGAGCAAATCGCGAACTTTATGTTTTTCGCATGCCTCCTTCAAATCGTTGATGCTCTGAACTTTCAAATTCAAATACAAAGCCTTCACTTTTTTCGGGCCTATTCCTCGTATTTCAAGAAGTTCAAGCAAACCTTTTGGGATGGCTTTTCTGAGCTCATCATGTTCTTCACATTTACCTGTATTCACAAGTTCAATAATCTTATCTTTCAGTCCTTTTCCAACACTGGGAATATTTTCAAGTTGCCTCGGGTCTTTCGCAACAACATCGCGTAAATCATATGGGAAATTTGCGATAACATGTCCGGCTTTTCTATAAGCATTTATTTTAAAAACACTATCTCCTTTAATATCAAAGATATCTGCCATCTCTTCAAATATCGAAGCAATTTTTTTATTATCCATGAGGTAAATTTACACATTACCTTTTAAAACATCCAGCGTTTTTTTTGCGCAATCTTTCCAAGAAAACAAAGACAATCTTGCAGAACCTTTTTCGGAAAGCTCATCTGTGTATTTCTTGTCATTCACGAGTTTATCAAGGCCATCAGCGATAATCTGAACATCGTATGGGTCTATATAGTGACATGCGTCGCCTCCAACTTCGGGAAGACAAGAGACTCGAGAAGTCAAAACAGGTTTGCGATATGAAAACGCTTCCAGAATAGGAAAACCGAATCCTTCATACAAAGATGGAAATGCGAAAACAGTACAATATTTCATAAGAGTGGCTTTTTCTTCTTCAGTTACATATCCTGGCATAATAACTCTGTCATCAATTCCAAGATGCTTCACGATATTCAAAATTTTATCAAACCCAACTCCTCTCTTTCCGGCAAGAATAAGGTAAAAATCGCCATTTTGCTCCAAGAATTTATTGAACGCCTGAACAAGCCTTTCAAGATTTTTTTTACTTTCAAGTCGTCCGACAAAAAGTATGAATTTCATTTCTTTATTAATGCGAAAATTTTTGAAAAAATCAGATTCCGAAAATTGTTTTTCGATAACTTCATAGGAAATTTTTGATGGACTAAAGCCATGGGGGATTACAATAATTTTTTCTTCCAAACATTTGAAAAAATGAATCAGATCATTTTTTGTCGCATTACTTGGAACAATAATTTTCGAAGCATGTCTCACTGCGTACTTTGTACTCCAATTCAGATAATTATATTGAAAAGAAGAATATGCATTTTTCAGATATCTAAATGCAACATCGTGAATAGTGATAACGCTTAGTTTCGGCCTTATTAGAGGCAAAACATGAGATGGAACAAAAAGCACATCAACCTTTTTTTTCATCATTTCAAGTGAAAGCCAAAAAAGAGTCCAAAGCCTTTTTGATTTTATTACGACATTGTGAATAAAATTTTTGTTCGCGATAGGGAGTTTCTCTTTAGAATAAAGGAAAATCTCATCATTCTCTTTTTCAGCAAGATCAAGCAATGAGTTTATAATATTGAAACTATACCACTCAACTCCTGTGGATTGTTCATGCCCGTATCTGGAAGCGTCTATGCCGATTTTCATATATTTTTTTAGCCCAAGGAATTTTAACGTAAAAACAGAAAAGAATCCAGTATTCGGAGTAATGATATATTCCTTTGACCTTAAGCTTCTTTTATTTATCACCAAAGATCCACTAAATTGAACGCAATGCGGTCAAAGAAATATATCATTACTACAATTTGCGAATCACCCTCTCGCTAACGCTAAAACACAAACTAATCTAACATTAGAATTCTTTAAGGCCTTACTGCATTCATTTGCAGTAGAACATGTGGTGACTATATCATCAATCAAAACTATATTTTTCCCGGCCAAAAACTTTGCATATTCATCTTTTACGAAAATAGAATTTTGTAAATTAACCAAGCGATCATGTCTTTTTAGTTTTACCTGATCCTCGCGATGATTTCGCCATAGAGCATCGCAAAATTTTAAATTTAATTTTTTTGCAAAATTTTGCGCAAGAATTTTTGCATGATTTTCTCCTCGTACTTTAAGTTTTTGTTTGCTCATAGGAACGGGAACAACGATAACATTTTCTTTGGAAAAAGAATCCTCGGACAATCGGAAAAACTTCAAAAACTGACTTACAAGAATACTTACGAAAAATTTATTTATATCTCTCAAGAATTTGTATTTGAAATTCACGACCAATTTTCGTAAAACGGTGTTTCGGTCATAGATAAAGCATAAAATCAATTGATCAAAATAAAAACTTTCCGCGCATCCACGACAAAATTTCCCGCAAAAACTTTTTCTTTTACAATTCGGACACATTTGAAATCCGACAATTTTTATCAAACTCTTGCACTCACTACACAAAAAATCCTCAAATTCACCACAATTTATGCACCTTTTTGGGAACAAAAAATCTACAAACATGCAGGCAGAATAAACTCCCAACATTAAAAATTCTTAAAATTTTAGTATAAGAGAGCCTCCCATATTAATGTAGATTAATAGAGGCAAAGTGGAGGAGGAAAAACTTTAAAATTTACACTAGCAATATGGCTATGTGTCGTAGAAAAACTATTCCTCCTTCACTCTAT